>Ga0209463_1001173_pt1 | contig 16621 bp, 13 predicted proteins | sample AgamicMgSfrz_FD_187169 | JGI IMG/M metagenome (GOLD analysis project Ga0209463, IMG submission 187169) | Agave microbial communities from Guanajuato, Mexico - Mg.Sf.rz (SPAdes) (version 2) | ecosystem: Host-associated > Plants > Phyllosphere > Phylloplane/Leaf | place: Guanajuato, Mexico... | reverse complement strand
ATACCAAAACCAATAAATAACACAGGTGTAGACACCCTTTCGGCTGCAGCACCCGCAACCAGACTTCCAAGCGGTACAGCACTTAGGCACAGCATACTCTGAAGGGCAGATACCCTGCCAAGCATACCGGGTGGCGTAACCTCCATCAGATATGAAGCAAGAGGTGTTGTAGCCAGTGGTATGCCGACGCCCATCATCAGGCAAAAGGTAGCTGCCAGCGGCAGCTGATAAGTTGACATATACGCAGGAAGTGCGGTCATTGCATAACTAAGACCCAGCATGACAATTCCGCTAACAATCAATGCACTTTTTCGATAACTGCTCCCTCTATGGGTCATCCATAATCCACTCAACACCATGCCCCCCACCATCAATCCACTAAGCAAACTTAAACTGCCTGCTCCCGCATGCAGATTATCGATAACGTATGGAGTCCGGAGAACATTGAAGGGCATCAGGCAGAAGTTCACGAAGGCAAACAATATGGAGGCAATAAGCAGCAGGGCATGTCTGCGCATAAAATGAAAGGCTTCCATCATGTCCGAAAGCAAACTTTTGGGAGCATCAGTGGAAGAAGCTTTTTCCGATGATACTACTTCCGCGCCGGGCGTTGAAGGATATACCACCCGACTCATTAACACCGCACTTAATGCAAAGAGACCAGCATCGATTAAAATCGTCCATGTCATTCCAGCAGTTGCAATGAGCGCCCCTGCTACAGCAAGCCCGGCAAGTTCGGCCAATCGGGTAGCAGAAGACGACATGGCATTGCCGGAAAGCAGCATCGATTGCGGCAGCAGGCGCGGTACACTGGACATTTCGGCAGGTGACGAGAAGCATTCAAGCAACGAATTCAGAATCGTGACAACGAACAAATGCCATACTTGCAGTTCTCCCATGCCAAATAATAGAGCAGTAACACCAACGAGCAGTCCCCTTCCCGAATTCGTCAGAACGATGATCTTTTTGGGAGACATGCGATCCACAACCGCTCCGGCAAAAAGGCCGAGCAGAATATTGGGCAGAAAGTTGACTGCGAGCAGTGTGCCCATCAATAGTTTGGAGCCGGTCAGCATATAGACCATCCAGCTATACGCAATCGAGTCGATGGAATCACCGAACCTGGCTACCATCTTCCCCAGCATAAACTGCATATAAGGTTTGACTTGGATTAACTCACCGATCCCTTGCTTGTTTACTGCTGTGCCATCGCTCATATTCAATTCCGCCCTTCAACGTTAAAATATTTTTAATGTTAATATTATTTTAACGGAAGAATTCAGGAAATCAATCCCTTCGTGAAAATTTTTTTAACGTTTTGTCCATGTGGTTAAAACGATAAAAAACTCCATCCTGATGGATGGAGTTGGGTTTGCTCGCTTTTCAAATCAATGAAACGCGCTGACGAGTCCGTGCCGATTGCAAACAGGCATCAATAACCATGTTCGCTATCGTATTTTCCGGGGTAAACGGCAATGGTGTTCCTTCAAGCACAGCTGCAGCAAAAGTTTCCGCCTGCAGAACATAAGAATTGGATACGGATACCCGTTCTTCCCGACTGACCGAATCCGTATGAACGATAATCTGCGGTGGAATGTCGCTATTCTCCCAGCCGAAGACTTTTGGCAATTCAATTCGTCCATCTGTCCCTAGAATCTCCATCTCGGCCCTGCCGGAAGCCCACATGCCGCAATCAAACGTTAACGCCACAGAACCCGGGAATTCCACCAGCCCCGATGCCATCATATCCACTCCATCATGTTCATCGGAGAATAAGGCATGTACCGTAACCGCTTCGGGTTCCTGTCCCAGGTACATGCGGGCTGCCGAAATGGGATATACACCAAGGTCAAAGAGCGAGCCGCCGCCCATTTCCCGTTTGAACCTTACATTGTCCTTATCATCTGCCGTATTACAGGTGAAATTGCCATGGATGGCACGAACGGCTCCAATCTCACCACTCGCTATAATCTCCTGAACTCGTCGATGCTTGGGATGATAACGATACATGATCGCTTCTGCGAATAGAACGCCGTACTCCTTGCATACCTGAATCATTTCGGCAGACTCGTCCGCATTCAGTGCGGCTGGCTTCTCGCATAGTACATGCTTTCCGGCCTGAGCGGCTTTTATCGTCCATTCCTTGTGCATATGGTTAGGCAGCGGAATATAGACTGCTTCAATATCGGGATCTGCAATGAGCTCTTCGTAACTTCCATAACATCTGGCAATGTCCAGTTCTTCGGCGAGAGCTTCTGCCTTTTCCTTGCTCCGACTGGCAATGGCGAGCACTTCTCCCCGTTCGGATTGCTGGATTGCCGGAATAACCGCATTCTTTGCAATGGTGGAAGTACCAAGTACTCCCCACTGTAGCTGCCTATTCATGCTCATCTTCCTTTCGTCCCGTAATTGTCCTCTTCTGCCTTGTGTAACATGCCTAGACAACGGTCAAGATCGGCCTTGACCTGCTTTTTGTACAATTCGGCTTTTTCCGCTCCATCATCCGTAAAGTGATATAACACGATTTCCTGGAAATCCACTTTGGGATCGCTGCCCTTCAGCTTTTTCGTCCGATAAAATATACCCTGCTGTACCAGTTCATGCAATGCCCGGTATACTTCACTCTGAGGCGGCACATAACCGTAAGCTTTAAATTCCTGCTTCATAGCCTCCAGCATTTCGTAACCATAGCCTCTATGCTGTTCGACCATTGTAATGAGATACAGCTTGATAAATGCCCGCTGGGCAATCATAAAAGCCATGCTTGTTCCCCCTATCCTCTACCGCTCTACTTCATATTATAAAACTTGTGTTCGGTTTCTGCCATCATTCTCCGTTTTTCCCGGTCGTGCAGCAGGTGAGAACAAAGCAGGACAGATACGTAGTGAAGCGTGACAGAACGGCATTTAGGGTTACTATTGTGAATTTTTCATATATTGAGTTTTTAAAACATTGAGCAAATATAGAATCAGGTCGACAAAGATTTATCAGACTAGAATCCACAACGGTAGATCACTAGCTTCAACATTTAAAATTACTGGATTCCTATTGTGAATTTTTCATCTGTTGCCTCTTTCACTTTTGAAGTTAGCTTTCGGTACAGTGCCCACAATCCATTTTCCCCAGCTTACCCGGGAGATGCACCAAGTAAGCACACAGGACAGAGCTAAAGCAAGTAACCACGTCAGAACCATTCGTATGGTCGGATTCACGCCCCATGCAACGTAAAACTGTTCATCCGGAATGTAACTATAGCGCAGCATGAGCATATGCATCAGATAACCGCCGTAAGAAACGCTGCCGATCCATCCAAGCCAGCCCAGGGCCCAATAGTTGTGCAGTTTGCCTGCGAGCTGATACATAACCATAATAGACGCGATTAGAAAGAGAGCCATATCCGGCCTGATCAAGCTAACGGTATAAAATGTGATCTGAATGCCTTCCGGCTTTTGAAATTCCAGCATTAATAAATATGTAAACCGAAGACCCATGGTTATAAACACAGTCCAATAAATCCAGCGCAATCGATAAATCCACAAATTCCAGCTCTCAACGGATAAACCGGCAGCAGCACCCAGCACAAAGTAAAAAAAGAAATATAGGAAGTTGCGGTCTGCATAGATCGTGAATGCATCTGTGAGTACTGGAATGTTAAGTCGTTCCATAACACGTGCTATATTTCCCAATTGATCAGCTAACACGAGGTATAGGGCTCCCGTGACCAGCACAGCGATCAGACGTCCTCTTGAATCATAGCGGTTATATACATATCGTACGGCCTTTAGAAACAAGGGAAAAAGCAAATAAAATTGAATCAGCATAATAATGTACCAAAAATGGGATGTCGTCTTGCCCGTGAGCAACTTCAAACCGAGCCCAGGAAGATCATTCCAGCCAAAGCCAGCCCAGCCCTGCGGTGTCAGTGTAAAATAAACAAGAGACCACACGACATACGGTGTGATGACATCCGTTAATCGTTTCTGCATAAAGCGACCGTATTTCAGCTGCTCTCCCGTGTTATAGAACAGAACCATTCCCGTTATAAAAATAAATAAAGGGACGGCAAATTTGGAAGCCATCAGCAGGATTGCGAGCAGGACCCCATCTTCCAAACCCGATTCTGGAACTAAAGAGAAATGGGCAATGGAATGCTGGAGTACAACGGCTGCAAAGGCAATCCCCCTTAAACTTTCAATTTCAGCAATTCTTTCTTTTCGTGGCATAACGTCCAGCCGCCTTTCTTGGTTTTACAGTGAAAAATAAGTACAATGATATTCGAATAGAATACGAACGGAGGGCTTCCTATCGCTGATTCAGAACTAGACACCCCCACGATTGACTCCAAATATGTACAACAGCATATGGCAAATGAACGAACGTTTCTGGCCTGGGTACGCACGGGAATAGCCATGGTCGGTGTCGGTTTCCTTGCTGCCGGATTGGGCTTCAACTCTTCCTCATATGATCAGATTGCACATATTGCCGCCATCATAACCGGTGTGACCTCCCTGGTTAGCGGCATTACCATCATCCTGTGTTCGGCTGCCTCGTACCACCGCAAACGCAGGCAAATTAATCAGCAAACGTACCAAGCCTCAACCCGATTGATTCGCTTCCTGACCCTTACGCTGTTGGTCATTGGCCTGGCGCTTGCTATTCTGCTCTATGTATTGTTATTCCCTGCATCTTAGACTTGATCTTACACTTAAACAACCCTTCGTCATGCCCAGAAGGAATTACAGGGACAAAAGCCGGCTTCCGCGAAGGAAACCGGCTTTTGAGCGCCTGACGGCTCATATGGACCATATCATGATCTATATGCGATTCTCCTGGTTGTCCTTTGAATGCAAATTCAGTGTAGTATTCAGAGCTATCCAGGATTACAAGAAGGTGTTGTTTCCCATCCGTGCGGCTTTGTTCTGTGCTTCCAATCTCCGTTCTTCCATGTCCAGATCCGGTCGATCAGCCGGCACATCCGTACCACGGGCGGTGTATCTATCACGATTCAGATAGCTGGTATTGCTGAATACATCGTATACGTCCGAATCGCGATCGGTAGAATCAACCAACAGGAGGATTTTGCCGTTTTGTACATACTCCTCATACTGTCTGGCGTCCTCTTCCGGAATACCCAATCCGACAAGTCCACCGACTAGTCCGCCTGCACCTGCACCTACGGCTGCTCCCGTAAATGCAGCTGCGATTGGGCCTGCCGCCAAAATTGGCCCTATTCCCGGAATAGCCAAAGCCCCGATGCCGGCCAGCAGCCCGGCTACGCCGCCTAATACTCCTCCCGTGGCTGCACCTGCCGCCACGCCTTCCGGCGCCTTGGTTCCCGTCTCTTCCCGGATTGCCTTCAGCTCGTCCCGATCCTGCGTCACTACCGAAATTTCATCTGAAGTGAATCCTTGCGCTTTCAAGCCCTCTATGGCCTGTGATGCCTCGCGTTCTGTATCAAAAACACCTACGATTTTCTTCTGCATAGTGAATCCCTCCTACATAATTTTGAGAGTCCGCTTCGCTATGTTATTACCCGTACGATTTTCTTTCAAACGCTTGCAGCACATTATCTCGTGCGCAAATACGAATTATTTAGCTTCATTCGCAGATAAAAGCATCTACTCATCAAGCTATTCTGCATCAATGGCTCTCTCTGAAAAGCTGGATCAAACTAAGCCATTGCAGCATGCAATGGCGAGAGGGTAGTCATCCCTTTCTAACCGCGCGGCTTCGCCCGATGGGTAGCGATGGCTTCCAAAGGGTTATCTGGCCAGTAATGTTTCGGATATCGGCCTTTCAGATCCTTTTTCACCTCGAAATAGGTCTCCCGCCAAAAGTTCGCCAAATCCCGAGTCACCTGGACAGGCCGGTGTGCAGGGGACAACAGATGCAGGGTTAACGGTACTCGACCTCCACCAATGCGTGGTGTCTCCTGCTGCCCAAACATCTCCTGCAGTCGTACTGCTAGTGTAGGGTCTTCAGGGCGGGTATAATCAACCGGGATGCGTGATCCGCTGGGAACCTGAATATGGGTTGGCGCTTCGCGGTCCAATTGCTGCCGTTGTTCCCAGCTCAAACCTCCTAGCAATACGTCCTGCATGGATAGTTTCTTCAAATCGGAAGCAGAACGCATTCCTGCCAGAAAAGGTCTGAGTTGATCCTCGAGCTCCTCTGACACATGATCCGCCGCGAGATCGGGCCAGTCCGGCAAATGACGATGCAGGAAACGCAGTCTGTCGGCGAGCTGCCTTGATGACTTGGTCCAGGGCAGACAGTCCTGACCTTCGGTGCGGATTCCGGTAAGGAGCGCTTCCAGCACCTGCTCTTCCGGGGGCTGTGCGATACTGCTCTCCTTCATCAAGATTGCTCCGATTCGCAGCCTTCGATGAGCTCGCACGCTTCGTGTACTGCGATCCCATGCAATCTGCACGTCCTCCTGCATGAGATCTGCACCATAATCCAGCAGAAGCTGCTCCCCCACCGGTGCAGCCAGCAGGATGCGTGCATCCGCCCCCTGATCGTCTGCCTCAGCTGCGACCAGGTATGCTGAACGGCTCAGCGATTCTGCCTGGCTGAGCCGTACCCCGCGGCCGCTGCTCAGCAGATAGCGGCCGTCCTCCCGGCGCTGCCCGATCCGGTCCGGATAGGCGAAGGACAGCAGCAGCCCGCAGCTGTCCTCGTCCGGCCGTTCCGGATCCTTCGGCGCCGGGCCGAGAGCCGTGCGAAGCTGGCGGCTCTCCTGAAGTATGCGCCGCACGGCAGCGACGTCTGCGACCGCCGCGGCCGCTTGCGGCATTCCGCTGCTGTCCGCCGTCAGCAGCGCTTCCACGCGCGGGCGCAGGTCCGTGCCCGCGCCTGCACTGCCACTGCTGCGGAGGCCGGCAGGCTCCTGCAGCAGTGCCGCCAGCATGCTGGCGTAGCTGGCCAGCCCAAGCTCCGCCGCGCGGAGCAGCATGCTGGCCAGTCGCGGATGCACGCCAAGCGCGTTCATCCGCCGCCCGAAGGGCGTGATGCGGCCTGCGTCATCCAGGCCGCCCAGCTGGCGCAGCAGCGTCTGTGCCTGGCCGTAGGCCGCGGCAGGCGGGGTGTCCAGCCACTGCAATTCTGCAGGGGACTGGACGCCCCAGGCGGCAAGCTCCAGCGCCAGCGGTGCAAGGTCCGCGGAGGCGATCTCCGGCCTTGCCGCCTCCGGCAGGCTGCCGTGAACCTCCTCGCTCCACAGCCTGTAGCACACCCCTGGTGCAATTCGCCCTGCACGGCCCCGCCGCTGATCGGCTGACGCCTTGGACACGGGCTGGGTAACAAGACGACTCATGCCAGTGCGCGGGGAAAATACGGAAGCACGACTGAGTCCAGCATCAACAACCGCTCTGACACCCGGAAGCGTAAGGCTTGATTCCGCAATGGAGGTGGACAGTACAACCTTACGGCTTCCTGCCACGGCCGGACGCACTGCCTCATCCTGACGTTCCACCGGCATGCTGCCATACAGGGAGTGCACCTCGACATGAGAAGCAAGACTGAGCTTCGATAGTTCCCGTTCTGTTCGGTGAATCTCCCTGGCTCCTGGAAGAAAGACCAGTATGTCCCCTTCCTGCTCTGCCAAAGCTTTTACAATCACCTGAGCCGTGAACTCCTCTAGCACAGCAGAAGCAGGTTTCGGTACATAACGGGTTTCCACAGGAAACGTGCGTCCCGGACAATCAACCGAGCGAGTCTCTTCGCCAAGCAATGCACAGATTGGGACAGGATCCAGCGTTGCCGACATAATCAGTACCTTTAAATCCGGACGCAGCATTGCCCGTGACTCCAGTGCCAATGCCAGTCCGAGATCGCCGTGCAGATGACGCTCATGAAACTCATCAAAAATAATCATCGCTGTATCTTCAAGCCCCTGATCCTGCTGAAGCATGCGTGTAAGTACCCCTTCGGTGACAACCTCGATCCGCGTTGCCTGACTGACCCGGGTATCCATGCGGACACGGTACCCAACCCTCTGTCCCACTTTTTCATTCAAAGCTGCGGCCATCCGTGCCGCGGCTGAGCGCGCAGCAAGTCTGCGAGGCTCCAGCATCATGATTTTACGTCCGTTTAACCAAGGCTCCTCCAGCAGGGATAGGGGGACTACGGTTGTTTTACCTGCCCCCGGCTCCGCTATAAGCACCCCCGTATCCTGCTCTCGAAACAGCTGTTTCAGCTCGGGTAAAACCTGTTGTATCGGTAACTCTATATTCATATTATCGCTCCTAATTCATGCGGCACCATGCATTCTATAATCGAAAGTGAATGTTAGCATTATAACAAAAAAAGCCGTTCCAGAGGAACGACTACTTCAGATCAAGCGTATTAACGCAGCAACGATTCGGCGCCATCAATGACAATCTCAGCACCCGTAATATGTTTGGATTCAGACGATGCCAGGAATGCGACCAGATTGGCTACATGCTCCGGCTGTCCAGGGCCATCTGCAAGCGGCTGCTCCCCTTCCGGAAACTCCATCGGAATAACAATTTGGTGCAGCTCATCCGTTTTAACCGTGCTTTGATCGATATTGGTTGCAATGGCTCCCGGACATATTACATTGACCCGGATTTTGAATCGGGCCAGTTCCAGTGCAGCCATCTTCGAAAATGCAACCTGTCCTGCTTTCGAAGTACTGTAAGCCGACATCCCGAAGCTGGTAAACCGTTGATTACCATTAATGGAGCTCGTAATAACAATGCTTCCCCCACCACGTTTCTTCAGATGTGGAAGGGCGTACTTGATCGTAAAGAACGTACCATCCAGATTGGTCGTTATAATCCGCTGCCAATCCTCCACCTGAATTTCCTCAATTGGAGCCGAGACACCGTTAATGCCTGCATTCGCAAACACAATGTCCAAACCGCCAAACAACTCCACGGTTTCCAAAACTGCTTTTTCCACCCGTGCCGGATCGGAGATATCTACGTCAAATGCACGTGCAGCACCTGGATGTACAGCATTAATTTCAGCTTCCGTCTGTGAAATCCGATCATTCACCAGATCAAACAGGGCAACGTGTGCACCTTCATTTGCCAATTTGACAGCTGTTGCCTTACCGATGCCGGAACCGGCTCCGGTAATGATAGCCACTTTGTTTGCAAACCGAGACTTGTCGTTATGTTGTGTCATGCTCCATTCCACTCCTTTTCAGCAATTATGTAAGAATGTACATCCAAGACTTGTGTATCCGCATGATATAACATGCTAACTAAGTAGATTCTTCACAAGATTACCCAAAAAGAGCGCCTTTTAAATCAACAACGACAAGTTTTTTCTCAGTTGATTTTACCTTTAGTTAAACGTACCTAAGAATGAATGACTTCGCTAAAATTGTACATCTACCATTCCAGCTCAATGAAAGCGGCATCATCTTCAAGCCCCCCGGTATGCGTAGCATCCAGCAATACCTGAATGTGTTCATCCGGGATATATGCCTGTACGGCATCCAGATCATTCAAACCATCCGTGTACAGCTGCAGACGTATCTGTTCATTGGATAGCTTCGCCTCATAAATATGAGGCTTGCCTCCAACAGGCCCTTCCAGGGTTGACCAGCGTTCATTCGTCCGGCAGTGGTTCTGAAAAGCTCCGGACTGCTCATGACCATTGCGCCAGAGGCGAATACGCGAATCCCCTTGCCAAGCCATCCACATACGGCTTTTTCCCAAACCACGAGACAGCTCAATTCGGCCACACACATACATCGCCTGACTGCCTCTGCTCCGCTTCTCCATTAACACTTCGCGTAAAAGCAGGGGCGAGTTATCCAATGGCTGAATTTTCTTCAGTTGCTCCGATGCCGGAACCGTCAGTTCTTGAAGCAGATGCTCTACCGCTTCTGCCGTTGGATTAGGGGTAGTTTCCAACCACTCGAGGAGCGCATTACCCAGAAAACGCGCAGCAAAATCACCAAGGTAACTCATGCCTACACCATCACACATGACGAACGTACATACATTTCCGTCCATGCGAACGGCAGCAAAGTCTTGACCCGAATCCCCCTGATGAACCGTCTCTGCAGCCCTTCCATATCCATAGCGACACTTAAAAGCGCCCTGATAACGAGTAAGCGGCTGTTCTCCGGTCTGTGCGCTAACATAACGAAAGATTCCACGACGCTGCTTCCCTTGGCTTCCTTTCTCACCAGCAGGCAATGCTGCCAATCGCATCGTTTTCAAATGATCCCCTCCTATCTCACAGGCGTAGCAGCAGACATCTGAAATCCGATGGATACCAGTTCTGCACATGTGCCTGGCAGCATCATCAATGCACCGGGTGCGAGCAAATAGTCCGCTTCGACAAGCATTTCACGGTAACTTTCAGGCAGAACCGAAGACATATTGCGCAGCTTCTCTCCGTGCTCATCCTGAAGAACGGTTTCCGGCGAAATTCCTTTCCATCTTCTTGGCTCAGGGATGGGACCTTCCAATAGATGATCGGATATAAAGATATTTTCAACGAGTACATTGCCATCTGGCACACTCATGCCCATAATCCGTTTGGCAATCGGTTCCGGATCTTCGCCCGTAGCCACTCCATCTGTCATATGACAAACCAGCGGCGCAGGACAATCCTGCATGTTCGGTATTTCGGCCTGCAGAATCTTTTCTGCTTGCAGAAAGGCTTTCGCCGAATCCGAGAATCGTTTAGGTGTCAGGTCAGGCAACGAACCAACCGCTGCTATTTCGTCAATTCCCTTGATTCCGTTTAACAAGTCATAGACATCATCACTGTACGCCAGGATGGCAATCCGGTAGCGAGGTGTCAATCGGTTTCCTTTGGTCGAGCGAAACACCATCTGGCGTATGGCCAAGGCCAGGGCATCATAGACGACATCGATCCGTCTGCGGTTTTCCAGAACCATATTCATGGAGGCACTGATATCAATGAGATAAATAATAAGTGCGGGTGTGCGCTGGGATGCTTGTATTGTATAGTTCATCTGGGCCTGAGCCACCTCCGTTGTTCACGTAATTTACAAGTTGGGCAGATTGTAGCTGGTATTGCTCAAAAATTTGTTAATCGCACTCATTCGTGCCGCCACTTTACCTACACCTTTAAAGTATGCAGCATCCGTGTTATACAAATTTTTGAAATCACGGGCATAGGACACCGCATTTTCGATCTTCTTACCTTTTTGAGCATTATACGCCTTGTTATAATGAGCAATCAACGTAACCACGTTCTCAGCACGCTTTTTCTTGAGTGCAGCCTTTCGAGCTGCTTCCTCGGCTGCTTTCTGCGCTGCCTGTTTGCGTTCTGCTTCAGCCGCTGCCTTGCGCTCCGCTTCCTGCTTCGCTACTTGAGCATCATGCTCCTTCTTCCAGACCAGGTAGGCTTCATACTTCGCCTGTTTGTCGTACTTCTCCTGCAGTGCCTTTTTGGCTGCTTCTTTCTTCTGCTGTTCCTGCTTGGCTAGATAAGCCTCGTATTTTGCCTGTTTATCGTATTTTGCCTGAAGGGCTTTTCGTTCCTCTTCCTTTTGCTGCGCTTCCGCCTGTTTTTGCTTTTCCGCAGCTTCAAGCTTCGCCGCTTCTGCTTGCTGTTTCTTCTTCTCTTCTTCCTCCTGCTTCAACGCAGCGGCTTTTGCCGCTTCTGCTTCTTCAGCAGCCTTGATCTCTGCCAGTCTTGCTGCTTCTTGTTCTTCCTGCTGCTTGACCTCGGCCTGATCGGCCAAAATTTTAACAGTTGGCACGGTACCGGCCAACAATACAACTAGGACAGCGGAGGAGATCATGAACTTTTTGGATCTGTAAAAAGGAACACGGACAGGCTGTGCGGCTTCTTCCTTGGGATTCAGCTTGGCATCCAGCTCGTTGATTGCAGCCTCAACTTCCATCTGCATCGCACTATTAGCCGGAATGAAATGATACAGCGAACGGTATACTTCCAGTGCTGCTGCAGGCTTATCCTCATCCTCAAGTGCCCGAGCCTGCAGGAACAGCCTGTTTACAACTGCTTCCTGTCCAGGCGGCACTTCAGGACTCGACGTGGACGCATGATGTCCATTAGCTGACTTCAAATCTGCTACGCTGGTCCCAGGTGCACTTGCAACTGTCTTGCTCGTCTCTTCTACGTTTGCCGCATCTGCTACCTGGTCCTCAGGCTCCTTCACTCCAGCTGCTTCTGCCTGACTGGCGTTTGCTGAGGCCAAGGCCACAAACCATTCACCAAATGTTGGGCAGCTGCTCAGATCGTGACTCTCCCAGGCACGGATAAACAGATCGGATATTTTGGAACCCCATCGTTTCTGAAGTGAATCGCGCATAGCAAAATAGCGCTCACTCACCGTTTGCATTTCATGCTGATCAAAATAACTTTCTCCCCATGCCTTCTCTACAATGGTCGAATCGGACCAGCTTAACATCTCAGCGATAATAACTGCACCAGCAAAACGATCGGCATATGAGCTCCACAAACCGCTGTGTACTGCCCGGTGAGCTGCATAACCGGGTGAACCGGCAAGCAGAGCATCTGGACGATCCATTTTGGAACCGTACATCTGCTCTACATCGACGAGTTCAACTGCGGATAAGGCTCCCAGGTTTTCCACTTCGGAAAAAAACGGAATCATCACATTGGGTGCGGACAAATCACAATGAGCAAGTCCTCGTTGCTCCATGGCCGAACCAGTCCCTGCTAGTGCTCTCGCCAACTTCAGACTCTCTTCTGCAGTCAGCTGTTTCTGATCACTGATTACGTCAAACCAGGTCAGACCCTGCACCCACGGCATCAAAACCGCGTACAACAAATCGGGGTGTTCTCCAATGAGCGCTCCGTTTCTTTCCGGAGTGAGCACATCACGCTTGCATACCTGCAAACCTGGCAGTTCACTATAAGGTTCCATATGCTCAGATTGATAGACCATAGCCGGGATACGGAATTTAGGAAAAAATACTTTTAGTGCTTTGGCCCCACTTATTGAACCATTTCGGGGTATTAACTGGTAGACGATCCCTTGCCTTCCCGCTTGGGCGTATGCCAGACCGGGCGCAGCCGGATGCTGCCCAATGGTATAGGCAATGTCATTGATCACCACTTCATCCCCGGGATTCGGTTGAAAAGACATGCTCATCCCTCTCTCTGTCATTCTGTCATAGTGCAGCAAAAACCGGGTGTCGTAAAACGCCCGGTTTTTGCTGTAGTTATACATCTTCAGCTTGCTGCCTGCGTACGATCTAGTGCCAAGTCAGACATGACATCGGCCTGATCTATGTAAAGCAGTTTAGCGAGCTTGGTCAGCTGTACGGAATTTGTTGGCAATAGCCGTCAGTTCCGCGCTGATGCTGTTCAGCGTTTGAACGAAAGATTGCATTTGTTTGCTGGCTTCCTGGAACTCCTGGAAGAAGCGTTGTTTCGTCATACCTTCCCATTGTCCTTCCATGCTTGTGATGGATTGAGTCAATGTAGAAACGATTTGCTGACTTTGCTCACCGCTTTGTTTGAATTGGTTGGAAACCTGATCAAGTTGTTCTGGGGTAACTAAAATGCGTCCTGCCATGTGTAATTTCCTCCTTGGTTTGTGCAATTAAATTTTTGCTTGTTCAAATTGTACTATACCAGGATCGATCGAACAAAAGCCGAAGGACCTAATCCTATTTACCCCATTTTTGGTGATTGAAACTTCCCTTAACAGACTATTTACATAAATAATTCACTTTCTGCTGTCCTTATTTCGCACTTCTGTAAACTGTCTAATCAGGATACCACAGGTTCGGTTCCTCTTCTCCCCCGAAAGGTGGGATCTGTGAATCTCCACGCTACAGGTTCAGGCTGCATCGCCTGGATCAATGTAGCGGGGGAACCGTTGGGCGGCGCAGCATCCTGCACCCGGTATACTGCCGCCACCGCGGAAAGGGGATCGGATACTACAGCAGCAGCTGCGGCGTGTGTAGGTATGATTTCCCCTGCACGATTGTTTTCAAGAACGTTAAGCATATTGACCGCATTGCCATAGGCTGTGTTCACATGACTCAGCACTGTACGGTACTCCATGTCTGCCTGCTGGAATAACAAGGCCTTGCGTCCCAGCTGCACGCTTAAGTCCATAAAACGACGCACCGCATCTTCGCCAATTCGCTTACTGTGACTCCATTCACTCATCACCGCAGCGCGGGCCTCAATATCCCACTCCAGCGAATGAATCGCCTGTTCCAACACTGTCATCTTTTGCTGTATTTGCTCCGCCGCATACTGAATCTGCCTGCTCAGTGCCCGAAGCACATCCGGTTCCACACGAATGCGCATTTACCATCACCTTTCCTCTTCCCCTGCAGGCTGTTTAAGCCAGTCCAGCAGCATCTCGTGAAACTGTTCTCTCGTCGTCAGCGCCGCTACAAGCCAATCATCTGAAGCGGCTGTACTCATGCGGAACAACCAGTTGGATACAGAGCTCGCAGCGAATGCTGCAGACTGTGACTTCCAGCCTTCCCCGTTCCACACAAGCAATCGCAGTTCACCGTCTGATTCTTTGTTAACCAGACAACGCGCAAGAGCTAGCGACCCTTCCGGATCGTTCGTCTCCTGTGCCAGTTCGTCAGCAACCGCGGATTCTTGCTTGTCGTTAAGCTCGTTCATAACATCATAGAATTTTTTCTTGGAGCACATCAGTGCAGGCTTCTCCGCTGGAGAATGGCCACTCCACTTCATCCTTTGAATCAGGAAGTCAATCGCTTCACGAACGTTTCCGAGATCGGATAAACGGAAGGAATCCGGTTCGTCAGCAACACGGGAAACTTCAACGACCCGTTCGTCCGTGCAATGGATATAACTTTCATACGAAGTGCCGCTGGATGTGTAGCGAATCCAGCAGGCCCTGTCTGACAGTCCCGCAATGGCTACCCTGGAGAAAACGGTCGGTGTCATGATCAGCTCATTGCTGTCCTGATCCTGAATCAAATATCCCTTTTCGAGCAGAGAAGTTTTGACGCGCTCCCATTCCACAGCGATGTCTTCTGCCATGTAACCGCGGAAGGGATCTTCAATGCCAAGCAATCGGTCTGAACCGAGAATACCGGCCAGGAAAAAAAGTTCTTTTATTTGCAAAGTGACTACCTTTTGCTTGGAATCATGAACCGTCAACATTATGAGCCACCTCCCCTCAAACTACAACATGCCATCGGTCACGAATTTCAGAAATCCAATCTGTCATTTTCCAGCTGTCATCACAAGGAACTGCACCTTTAACCCTGGAATATTTACGTTTAACATAATAACCTTGACCTGGTGGCAGTACCTTCAGCCCAGCTGAACTGCCTCCAGATTCGGTATAAGGTATACGGAAGAACGAGAGATCGTTAGGGTCTAAAGTCCCGAACAACAATCCACTCTGGGAAGCCTTAACATCACTCACCCAGTCTGAACCAAAGGTTGGGAAATCAGCTGGAACACCCGAAAGTATAACATGTATTCCACGATCTCGTCCTTGACGAACAATCGCTCCCAATTGATCTTTCACGTTAAAATCATTCAACTGTTTGGACAGGGTATCCGCATCATCGATGACAAGCACGATTTCTGGACCACCCTTCAACTCGCCTCTTTTTAGAACTTCATCGTACAACTGTTGGATGACAGGTGCAAGCTGTTCTTCACGAGACACATGTCCGCGGACATGGGGCAAACTACTGATCTCTCCCAGTCCTCCGGAACCATATCGCATATCTACCGTGTATAATTGCACGTCTTCAGGAGAAGCATGATAAGCCAGAGATAACATCCATGTCAACAAAAATGTTGTTTTACCGCCCTCCATGGGACTTGTGACCATAAAATGCGGACCTTCACGAAGATTCAGCAAGAAAGGCTCCAAATCATCTGTCAACAAGCCTACTGGAACATTGATAGTCGAAAATTCTCCTGCTTGCGCAAACGCCCCCGTAGTCACAAGTAAATCCTTGAGCTTCACTTCTTCAGGAAGCGGAGCAATCTGCGGAGCTTCTTCTCCTGTCCAGCTATCCCGAATCTCTGCGATCATTCCGCGGAGAGCAGACGAACGTTTCCCTTCATCCTCACCGGACGATGGCAAAGCCGCTTGGAACATTAAAGGTGGTACCTGTCCTTTTACCAAGCCTCTGCCTGGCGGAAGCTGGCTTGGTGCCTTGGAAGGCCGGCCAACTGCGTAATAATAGTCACTCGGATCGGAAAGTTCAAAGGAAACCGCGTTTGGTATGTTGCTTCTGAACTTCTCGAAGACATCCGTTACCCGATTGGCAGTCAGGATGAACGTAATTCCGAGACTTCCACCTTCACGCAGAATCGTTTCCAGCAGTTCGTTCTCATCTGGATAAGCATTGCGGAAAGATAGATAACCATCGATTACAACAACAATCTGCGGAACAGCTGCATGTGCTGTCCGGCGATAAGCCGAAATCGTTTTAACCCCTGCCTCCGAGATCATATCTTTGCGCTGTGCTGACAGCTTCAGAATATACCGGAATAGACGCTTGATCCGATCCTCCTCTTCGGCCATCAGAACGCCACCGATCTGCGGCAGTCCTGTAAAGTCCTTCATCATCCGTCCCATATCGATAATGTATCCATGCCATGGATCCGTACGACGAGAACGGGCGAGGGACATCAGCAAAGTCTGGACAAA
>Ga0209463_1001172_pt1 | contig 16624 bp, 17 predicted proteins | sample AgamicMgSfrz_FD_187169 | JGI IMG/M metagenome (GOLD analysis project Ga0209463, IMG submission 187169) | Agave microbial communities from Guanajuato, Mexico - Mg.Sf.rz (SPAdes) (version 2) | ecosystem: Host-associated > Plants > Phyllosphere > Phylloplane/Leaf | place: Guanajuato, Mexico... | reverse complement strand
CTCTACACATCGGTTTACTCCCTAATTTGCCTTTCCACCTTTCCGCCTCTCCACATCATCTTTCTTACAAATTCCAAAATCAGCTCCAATACGCCCATAAAGCCTGTATTAACGCGGTAACACTACCGAAGTAGATACTGATTAATAACTGAAGTAAATAGCCCTTAGATACTATGTAGGTACCGCAGTAAGGTTGCTACCTTATGACCTTTTGACAAATTTAACGTAGCAAAAAGCCACTTTCATTACTAAGTGGCCTTGTTATTTGTATGAAGTTTAATTAAACACATCGAAAGGGGCTCCATTCTCTTTTTGTCTTATTTCAATAGCTAAAATCCATTTATATAAATGAGCAAGTGTAAAACCTTTTTTCTCCAAGTCTTTTGGAAAATATTCTGGATGATCGCGGAGCCAATAAAGACGTTCAAGTGCCTCTGGCATAGCCCCAAAACTATATAACGATTTACTCTTCACCGTTTTTCCTTCACGATAGGTCTTTTTTATAAACAAATACGTTTTTCCTTTTGTTTTTTGTTTTGCAAGATATCCAGGCTCTGTTGTTTTCCCTTTCATAAAACCAGCTCCTTTGTGGGTTTTACTACACATGTAGAATTTAAAAGTGTAGTAAAACTTTTATTCTTTTACACGTAAAGATTTTCACTCCAAGCAGCATTACTAACAACTTTTTCGTATTCTTCTTCGTAATCATCACTGATAGTGTTCAACATTTCGTTAGGGTATTTCAAAAAATGACGAAGGACCAAGCGATAATAACTTTCTCTCATTTTTAATACCTCCACTTATAAATGTTATTTTATTACATCTAATTTACAATATATACAATATACACTAGTGGAATTTGTATGTAAATAACATTATCTTTTTATGCACTTGTGTATACTGTATAATGATTGAGTAATGACCACTGATAGATGGGGTGTTTGTTTATATGAACGTAAAACCAAAATTACGCGAGCTACTGAAAGAAAAAAAACTTACGCAAAATCAACTTGCTGATATGACTGGTATTCCACAAGCTAGCATATCCCGTTTTGATAAAAACTCTCAACACCTTGATTTACACTTAGTTAAAATCGCTAAAGCTTTAAATGTATCTCTAGAAGAGTTATTTGAAATTGAAGAGTAAGGCTTTATGTTTGTACTTTAGTAGCATATTAAAGAACATTTACTTATAATAAAATGGATGTTTAACAATATTTATTCAACAATTTCAACGTAGAAAAAAGGCACTTGCATATAGCGAGTGCCTTTTGTTTATTTTGTATTATATCTTTGAAGTCATATTCGTAGAGTTTAGTTAACTCTTCAAATAGTTCTGTTAGCATCAATCCCTATCCACCGTTTCTCTAAAGGATTACGTGGATCTCCACCAGGGATATGTCCCGTATAATATGGAAGATTTTTTATTTTATTCACTACCTTAAAAAATCCGACTGGCGCTTTATCCAACGATTTTCCTGTCGCTACTGGCTCAATCATTTCTAAGTATCTATTATGATAATAAGCTAGCTTATTGTACTGTTTATTGATGATAATTAAATCATTGTTCTTTTCTGCTGCTGATGCTAAAGGCGCTTTTACAAAGCTAGCTACCCCAAACAACATAATCAAACACACTAATAGATATTTAAGTACTTGTCACAATACCTCCTGATCTATTCTAAGAAATCGAAACATACTGGCACGAAAAAAGACTACAAAACCGAAATGAAACGATTCTTGAATTAATCAAAAAAGGGTTATATAAACAATAAATAAAAAAGAGTGCTCCTTTTCCACGGAAGCACCAACATGTAATTCCTAGTTCAATCTTATTGTATTATCCCTCCAGCTCGGCTTCCTTAAAAATTCCAAGATTAGCTCCAATACGTACATAAAGCTTGTATTAATGCGGTAACGCTAAAGAAGTAAATACTTATTAATAACCGAAGTAGCTACTCTTTAGATACTATGTAGGTATCGTAGTAACGCTGTATGTCTACTCATATAAATAAAAAAACATAATTGGAGTTTCTTTCCCTAAAATACTTTGAAGTAATATGTACTTTTAGAATAATAAATGTTAAGATATATCACGCGAATTGATTATCTTTTTCAAGCCAGGAATAGACATTCATTAAAGACCGTCTCTTTTCATAATGGACGGTCTTCTTTAATGTGACAAAATTATTAATACTATTGAACATGATATTAGCATAAAACCAAAGATTCATTTGATAATGGAATAAATGATATAATATACTGTTATTGAAGCATCTAATATTTAGTTTGTTTGACAAACTTCAACGTAGCAAAAATGCAGCCATATATTATGGCTGCATTTTTATTTTTATAGAAAAAAGATATTTAGTAAGTTACAAATCTAACAATATAAATTTTTATTAAATTAATACAGTCATAGAGATATTGATATAGTCTATATTAATCATACATTATTTTATTTTTTAAAAATATATCTAAAAATGAATTTAACGTTTCGTTCAATAATGTTATATTTAATTTAATGTATTGATTAAAAGGCGGTGCTTTATGACATTAAAAGGAACTGGAACCAATACTGTTGAACCTATTAAAGATAAAGAAAAAATCCAGCGTGTTAAAGAAGTTCTTTTACATCAATCCTATAGGAATTATTTCCTTTTTGTATTTGGTATCAATTCTGGTCTTCGAATCAGTGACATTATTCATCTGAAGGTCTTGGATGTGAAGAATGTAGATTATCTCAAGGTTTGTGAAAGAAAGACGAATAAAATTCGACGAATTAAAATGACAAGTACTTTAAGAAATGAAATCAATAAATACATATGCAATATGCCAGATTCTGATTATTTATTTCCATCGAGAAAAGGGCGGCAACCAATCAGCCGAGTGCAAGCTTGGAAAATTATTAATGATGCTGCACGCGAAGTAGGTATAAATGATGCCATTGGAACCCATACGCTTCGAAAAACTTTCGGCTATCATTTTTATCAAAAAACGAAGGATGCAGCAATACTTCAAAAGATATTTGGCCATGCTTCTCCTTCTGTTACTCTGCGATATATTGGTATTAGTGAGGATATGATTGATCAAGTATTAGATGATTTTTCTCTTTAAAGAAATTAAAGTCAATGTTTTAATAATGTGAAAATAAAAGATTTCAGTTAATAAATTTAAATTAAACTAAAGATTATATAATTCATGATAAATTAATACTCCACTCTGCCTACATATAGTTATGTTAGTTTTTTCACAACAAGAGTGGCTTATAGGAGGATATTTGTGATTAAAGAAACTTTGTCTACAAATAGTCATAGTAAATTAAACGACCGAAAATTAGCTGTTTTAAAAGAAAACTTCCCAAACTGTTTTTCTGGAGATACTTTTGATATAAAAAAATTTCAGAAAGAGATTAGTCAAGATTTTAATTTTCTTTCTGAAGGTTATGAAATGAATTTTTTAGGTAAAAATTACGCTAAGTATATAGCTGATTCTCTCGATACTGAAACAGTGCTATCTCCAAACTCTGAGCATAATAATAAACTAGAAAATAGAGATTCAAATAATATTTATATAACAGGTGATAACTTAGACGTATTAAAACATTTACGTAAGTCTTATACAGATCAAATTAAAATGATTTTTGTAGATCCGCCATATAATACTGGTAGTGACGGCTTTGTTTATAGCGATAATTTTAATTTTACTAAATCTGATTTAATAACTGTCTTAGGTATAGAAGAAGGTGAAGCAGAACGTATATTAGCAATGACTTCTAATAATTCTGCTTCACATAGTGCATGGCTTACTTTTATGTATCCTCGGCTATACATAGGTAGAGAATTATTAAAAGATAACGGCGTTATGTTCATTTCTATAGATGAAAATGAACATACTCAATTAAAATTATTATGTGATGATATTTTCGGTGAAGAAAATTTTGCTGGAGAAATAATATGGAAAAACAGTAGCAAAAATGATCAATCATATATATCTATTCAACACGAATATATTTTATGTTATGTGAAGAGTAAAAAATATAACATTGGTGATTGGAAGGAAAAAAAAGAGGGATTAGATGAAATATATAAAGCTTTTGAAAAGTTAAAAGCTAAACATAAAGATAATTGGGAAGCCATTCATAAGGATGCTTTAGATTGGTATAATCAATTTTCTGAATCTAATCCGATTTATTCCAGCAAACATTATTCATGGATGGATGAGAATGGAGTTTATTTTCCAAATGATATTTCCGGTCCAAATTATGGCCAATATAGGTATGACGTTCTTCATCCTACTACAGGTAAAGTATGTAAAGAGCCTGCAAGTGGTTGGCGATACCCAGAAGTCAAAATGAAGCAAAAGATTAATGAGGGGCTTATACATTTTGGTAAAGATGAAACTACTATTCCAAATGGTAAAACTTATTTAAAAAATACGGAATATCAAAGTTTAACAAGTATAAAATACAAGGATGGAAGAGTTGGATCTAAATTAATTAAAAAGTTATTTGGAGGGTCAGTTTTTACAAACCCTAAAGATGTAGATATAATAGCGACACTTATTAAAGCAGTAAATGTTAAAAATGATGATATTGTGTTAGATTTCTTTTCCGGTTCTAGTACAACAGCACATGCACTTATGCAAGTAAATGCTGAAGATAATGGTAAACGTCAATATATAATGGTTCAGATAGATGAAGAAGTAAAAAAAGGCTCTGAAGCGTATAAAGCAGGTTACAAAACTATTGACGAAATTGGACGTGAAAGAATAATACGTGCGGCAGCCGAAATAGCGAAGGAAAAAGACGTATCTATTGATTATGGATTTAAACATTATATTACAACAAATATTAATGATAACTCAATCAAACTTATTAAAGAGTTTGATCCAGACTTATTAGATTCAGTGTTTGAAGTAAAATTTGAAAAAGATACTATTTTAACTACTTGGATTAATAAAGATGGTCATGGTTTAAATCCAATAATTACGGAAATTGACTTAAATGGTTATTTTGGATATTCAGTAAAGAACTATCTATATCTATTAGACGAGGGTTTAACCCATAAGCATATTGATAAATTACTAGCGAAAATAGTTGAAGAAAAAGATTTTAATCCAACGAATTTGATTATTTATGGTTATAACTTCAAAGACTTTAATATTTTGATGCAGCTAGAAAATAATTTAAAACAAATGAGAAATGAAGAAAAAAATATTGAAGTTTCGCTAATTAAGCGTTATTGAGGTGAATAGGTTTGAGATTAATATTAAAAAAGAATTTAGAACATCAAACTCTTCCAATTGAAAAGCTGTGTTCAATTTTCAATACAGGAATTAAAAAAGCCATGAAGAGTATCGAAAACCCTATAATTGATTTAAATAACTCTTATATATATCAAAATATAAAAAATCTTCAAGCCGATTTACCATCGAATTTACAAAGTATCAATACGCCCGAAAATGGTTATTTAAATATTGATATTAAGATGGAAACAGGTACAGGAAAAACCTATGTTTATACAAAAACAATATATGAATTAAATAAATTATATGGATTTAAAAAATTTATCATTGCAGTTCCTTCATTGGCTATAAAGGCTGGAACTGAAAATTTCATTAAAAACAAGCATAACGTTAATCATTTTAAAAACGTTTGTAATTATGATGGAGAAATTAAGCTTCAAACAATAGAAGGAGTGAAAAGAAAAAAAGGCTCTAAAAATTATATTCCTAATGAAATAAGAGAATTTGTTTCATCTTCGAATATTCAACAAAACACTATTGAAGTTTTGTTAGTGAATATGCAGCATTTAAAAGATAGTAAAAATGGTGTATTAGTTCGTGATGATTATGATTCACATATTGAAGGTTATCACAGACCAATTGAAGCAATTTCTGCAACAAGACCAATTGTGATTATTGATGAGCCCCATCGATTTAACCGAGAAAATGTTACTTTTAAATTTATTGAAGAACAAATTAAACCACAGATGATATTACGATTTGGTGCAACTTTTCCTGTTAAGACTGTAGGGAGAGGAAAGAATAAAGTTGAAGTAAAAGATTATCAAAATTTAATTTATGATCTTAATATTCATAAGGCTTTTGAACAAAACTTAATTAAGGGCGTAGCAAAAGAACATGTAGAGAGTCCTAATAAAAAAGAGGAAGTTTTTAAGATTTTAGGAATGAAAAAGGGCGAATATGTTCGGTTTCAGAGAACGGTTTTAGATGCAAATAATAAATTGATTAAAACTACTAAAGATTTAAATACTAATGATCCTTTAAGTTTTCTCTCTCCAAACTTACAAGGATTATCCATTGATGGAATTATGGCTTCAAAGATAATATTGAGCAATGGTGAAGAAAAGGTTAAAGGTGACACTTTTTTTGCAGACATTTTCGCCACTTCTTATGTAAGGGAGTCTATTCAATTAACTTTAAAACGGCATTTTGAAACAGAACGAGATAATTTCGCGCGTAAATTTAAAATTAAAACATTAGCTTTATTTTTTATTGACGATGTTTACTCCTATCGTAGTAATGATGAAAAAGATCCTTATTTAAAAAATATTTTTGAAGAAGAGTTACGAAAGAAATTAGAACAAGAAATTAAAAATTGCGGGGATACAGAGAGTGATTATTGTAAATATCTTGAGGCCTCTTTAAATAGTATTAAAGATACACATGCAGGCTACTTTGCACAAGATAACATTTCTACAGAAGCTGAAATTGAAAAAGAAGTAAATACAATTTTATTCGAAAAAGAAGAATTATTAAGTTTGACTAATAATGATGGTAGTTTTAATACTACTAGATTTATCTTTTCTAAATGGGCTCTAAAAGAAGGGTGGGACAACCCAAACATTTTTACTATTTCTAAGCTAAGATCTAGTGGGAGCGATAATAGTAAACTGCAAGAAATAGGAAGGGGTTTACGTCTCCCTGTTGACGAAACAGGTAATAGAATTGAGAATGAATCCTTTACATTAAATTATATAGTAGATTTCACAGAAAAAGATTTTATTCAGAAGTTAGAGAAAGAAATATACGGAGATACATCCGCAGAATTGAAAAAGCTCTCAACGGAACAAATTGAGGAATTAGCTACAAATAAGGGTATCAGCAATGAAGAGATTGTCACAGAATTAATGCTTAAGGGATACATTTCTTATACACTTGAAATTAAACAGGAAAAGTTTCAACAATTTAGCGATGAATATCCAGAGATATTCAATAAATTGGATAAAAGTAAAATCAATGATAGAAATAAGAACGAAAATCCTAAAGTTAGGATTCGACATGAGAATTATTGGAAGTTAAAAGATTTATGGGAAAATTTGAATGAAAAATATTATCTCCACTTTGATGAAATAGGAGACGATATCTTAATTGATACAATCTTTAATGTTATAACTGAAGATTTAATTAGTAAAACTGTTAAAACAACAGAAAGAGCTAAAATGGAAATGATTCAAGGTGAATTTATCTTTAACACTACTTATGATTCAATTGAATCCTCGGGAGATAGTAGTTTACCTTACGGAGAATTTTTGAAAAAACTTGCTGAAAGTAGTAATATTTCAATACCCTTAATCCATAAAGGGATTGCGAAAGCCTCGAAATCTAAAAAAATAGAGAATAACTTCTTTACTTTAGATACAATTAAGAGCTTTTCATCTTATTTTAAACAACGAATTTATGCTGAATTATTAAAAATTTATTCTTATAGAAAGCTCCCAGGCACAAACATACATCCAACTCAGTTGACTTCTATAGATGGAAAACCAAGGGAGTTTGTACAAACTTCGGCATATTTAGGTGTGAATAAAAAAGATGGAACACCTTTACAGAAATATTTATATGAAACGATTTTATTTGATTCAACGATTGAAGAACACAATATTCTTTCAAACATTGATAGCGTAGAAGTTTTTGGTAAGATACCTAAGCGTACTCTCCAAATTCCCTTTATAGATGGGAGCACTTACAGCCCAGACTTCATGTATGTTGTAAATGATAAAAATGGGAATCCTAATTTAAACGTGGTAATTGAAAGTAAGGGTATTAATTTAAAACAAGATCTTAGACAGATTGAGGAAGATAAAATAAACGCTGCTCATAAATTATTTGATACGGTAAAAAAAGAGGGAATAAAAGTAAGTTATCGCAAACAAACTAATAATGAAGATATCTATAATATTATAAATAATATTATAGATTAAAATTAGCCTAATGTCTGAGAGAACGTTAAATATATTGTGTAAATGAAACTAAACACATTGAATTGTTTGGGAAACACCCATTTTTATCTTTCGATGCACTATCTTCCATGTACTAGAAAAGAGGGACGCTAAGGCACTCACCTTGTCGCTAGCCTTGTCTAGTTCTCACTCGTTATTTTATCAACGGTATAAGCCACGGCTATGCCTATATACGACAACCTTATATCGTTCATACCGTTTTATAGATATTTCGTATGAACAATGGAATAGATCAATCTGTTTGTTTATGGCTGTTTAAGGTAGTGACTATATGGAACGTTTTAGGTTGTGTTGGGAAAATGCAAATTTACAACGCTAAGGATATTCCTCATAAAAAAAGACGATTTCTTGAGATTAGAAATCGTCTTTTTATCTAAATATAGACATTATCCACCTTACAATTAATAAAACGAATATAAGACCGCCTAGAGCATACATTATCCCTTCAAAAATTGTACCGGAAATTTTCCAAAAACTTTTTTGCACTTTCTTATACTCTACTATACTGCCGCCTATAATACGGGTATTTATAGTAAACGTGGGAATAAGCTTACTTGTCAAAATTTTTACAGTAAACTCATCTTTTGGATTCAATAGCAATGGTTTAATACCTATTCTCGATTCGCTTTCGTCTTTATAAGTTTCTATAATTAATCCCTCTGGTTTTGTTGCAGTTACACTTACATCAAACACTTTTGAATCAAGGAGCTTTAGAAACAAATCATTTTCAAAATCATCTTTCTTTATAGGTTCATTACCTGTATTCCTAAACTTGATTAAAATCATATTTAGATCATCTGTAATTTCCGTATTATCTTTATAAAAAATTTTAATATCATGATTTAATTTGGTTACTATAGTATCCCATGAATCTAAATCAAAAGATAATTGTTTTTTTTTCTTGTTTTTAAAGTATAAAGTGATTGCAATTGTAGCGCTAACTATAGTAGTAAAAAGAAAACTATAATTTTTTAAGAAATTCAACAAACAAACTCCCCCTAAGACCACCTATTTAAATTTTAATATTCACTAACTACGATGTTCAGGATTAAGGAGATCCACAAAGATAAAGCCTCCTTTAGCTTTATAATTAGCTAATAAACTTTGTGCATCCATCACCAATAATTGATTTTGTGACAATCCAACTTCTGCCGACATTTTTTCTAAATCATGTTTTACATTTTCCGGTAAAGAAACAGGCATTTTCTTAATTGTCATCAATTCCACTCCTTAGATATCATTATAATATCGTGGCAATGTCTTTTTGATATTTAATATATATTATTTTGAACCTTTAGTTTGACTTGGATTTTTTTGATTTTTATCAATCGCCCAAGAATTACCGACTTTCTTACATTTGATTCTTCCAGCTGCACATAAATTTTTAATGTAACCAGCTTTCAACCCCCACAATTCTGCTGCTTCTTCTACTCCAATAACTTGGTTCAATGGATAATCTTCACTAATAAAATTAATTACTAATTCACGTAGTGTTTCACTAGGTGTATCTGTCTTTTCAATAAATTGATTCCAGGCTTCATCATCAAGACGAAATTTTCTTTGCACTAAAAACCCTTCCTTTCGATTTTGCAGTTATATTGTTTTGCTAATTGTTCAGCATATTTAATAGCAATATATCTTTCTTTACTAACGAAGCATTTCTCACGTTCTTTAACGCCCTTTACCCAATGACCGTTAATTTGCTTCTCTTTAGTTACAGGTCGATGATCTAAACAAACATAGAAAGAAATATGACCAGAGCTATAATCTTTGAAACGCTGTAAGATAACGTATTTTTTTACAGGTGTATTAATAACATTTTGCACATGCTCGTAAAGCTCCATTTGATACTTTCTAATTTGTTCAATAACTTGCTCGGCTCGTTGAATGTCTCGTGTCGCATGGTCGCAATAGCTTTTTAACTCGTTTACATCATAAATGTGTTTAAACTTATATTCTGTCGCATGTAGATATATAGTAACAACTCCTTATTTGATAAATAAAGGGAAGGTAATACCCTCCCTTCTTGGATTAGGCTTTTAATTTATAGGCTTTTGAGGAAGATTTAATTTTCTCGCTGTTGTGCATTTCTCTAATTTCATCTAGTGAGTAATGCTTACGGCTTTTAACTTGATATATTCCATCATGCCAGTACCAAGCTTTTTTCTTTCCGGCCCATTTGAATCCTAATTCTTTTAATTTATCTTTTATAGCGTAAGTGTTACCGCGTATCCAAACTCATGTTCCGATGATTTCAATATCAAGATCAAATTGATAAGTGCATCAATGATATTACGGTATGTTTCATTGTTTTCATAATTAGATGATTCAGTTTTACTACCACGTTGCAATTGATTGAAAAACTTGTCATATTCATCTTTCATAACGATAAACTCTTTTTCATTTCCGCCCTTATCAGGATGTAGCTTAATCGCTAATTTTCTGTATGCTTTCTTTAACTCTTCTAAAGTAGTGACGCTTTGAAAAAAATTCACGGTCAACATCTCCTTAGTATTCGTTTGAAGTGCGCTGTCGCACCTCCTGTATATAATATACCATGTGCGCCAGCGCATGAAAAGAGAAAATATACAAATAATGAAAATAATGTTAGAAGCGAATTATCTAGTTGTTCAATCTTATAATAAAACAAAGACAGTCATAGTAACTGTCTTTGTTTTTCTACTTTTTCTCCTTTAGTTTTCTTTTGAATTAAAAAATAAAGTTTCACACCATTATACAAACAAACCCACATAATACCTAAACATAATAAAACCGTAGAATTAAATACTGTTAAAATTACTTTAAGTACATATAAATCCATAATAAATTCCCCCTAATTAAATTATTTTTTACCTATTTATTTAAAACAAAAAACTCTTCTTCTGATAAAACCAAATTCTCAATAAGTTGCCCCCACTTTGTTATAATTTTTTTTAAAAAAAGAAGAAGAAATTTTTCTTTATACCACCTATAGTGAAAAAACTTCTCGAAAACTAAAAAGATTTTATAAAAAATTTCATTTCTAACTGAAAATATGGACCAGCTTTAAACATTGGACATTTACACGCAAAAAAGTCATCTATTTTAAATAGATGACTTTTTATTCGTTAGTTTTTATCTATATTTTCACTAATCTCTGTCATAATGAGTTATTCTGTATCTTACCCTAAATAAAAATGCTGCATCTCTGTACCCTTAACTTCTTCCAAAACATCCACTACGTACTTTGCACTAGGGCGTTTATTAGGTTCTATGCTAAGAAGCGAATTAATAATATTTCGGATAATAGGTGGAACATTGTATCGTAACCTTCCAATAGGTTTTAATTTATTTGTGGAAGGGGTTTGTCCACTATATATTTGATGTAAAGTAGCACCGAGAGCATATAAATCTTGAGCTATATTTGCTTCATATCGTCCTCTGTTATTATAGAATTCAGGTGGTATGTACCCTGTTGTTCCCCATTGAGACTTTTCTGGTTGAGTAATTTTACATGCTCCTTCAAAATCCACAGGAATGATACCTGATCTTGTTAATATCATGTTGGGGGGTTTACAATCTCTCCAAATCCATCCAGATACATGTAGTTGATGGACAAGTCTAGCAACTTCTAAACTTAAGTAGAGTGCTTGTTCTAATGAAATTGGCTTTTCAACTACGGATTGTAAGTTTTCTCCTTCAATGTATTCAAGCGCGACATAAAAACTCTCTTGAATTATAAAAGTATCTTTAACCTTAGGAACTAAAACTCCTAAAGAGTTTAAATTATTAAGAACTTCTGCTTCATGATTAATTCGCCAATAACCGTCTTTTCCATCCCAATCAGTTTCGCCATTTTTTCTTCCCTCTTTTAAGATACATAAAGAAGGTGGTATATTACTTAGATTCAAGGCAAGATACACTCCTCCTTTTCCTCTTTGAGATAGCACTTTATAGGGTATATATTGAGTGGCTAAAACTTTGGATATGAACGAATTTTCTTTAACAGAAAGGTTTTTAGGTATTTTTATCCATTCAGGGACCGCGCTTCCTTCTCTGTTGTCGGGAACCAAAATTCCTTGAGGATTACGAATTGCAGGAACTTTATCTTCGTTAGAATTTCCTAAACTAAGTGAAGTGAATGCTCCGTACCTAAAGTGTATAATACTACTGTTATTATTTTGTAAATCGTAAGGAACTTTTGGTCCTGTAAATCTCGCAGTTTCTTTCTCTAATTTATCTGTAATTAAAAGAAGTTGTGGTATATTTTTAGGATATATGGTGAAACATTTTCCGACTTGACTATAACCATAAAATAATCCACAGTTAATCTTTTTAAGTTCAATTAGAGATTTGACACCTTTAAATGAAACATCTAATTCGGACAATAAAGGCCCAATTGTTTTAAAAATATCAACTGCATTATTTAAATTAGCAGATATATGGATCTTCCACCCCTGTGAGGGCAACTTATTATTCGTATAATCATTGTATCTCCAAATAGAATCACTCTCAGTGAGAGGGAGGTATCTATCACAAAGTTCTTTCCACTTCATTTCTGAATCATTAATTTGTACCACCTCCTTGCTTATATATCAGTAGTTGTTGTTGTGGTAACACATGCAGCAGTAGTGACAGTAGTTGTTGTTGTTGTTCCTCTTGTGCGGCCTTCATGCGAATTTGATCTCATTCTACCTAATTCATCAGGATTTACAGGAAAGTATTTCATAAATTCTTCAAATTCTTTACTATCTACGCCATTATTAAATGCTAATAATGCTTTAGCTTTTAATTCTTTAGCAAATTCTTCATCCTCCATAGCTTTTTTAATTACCTTTTGTGTGTTCATACTCATACAAATCTACCTCCTAAGTTATTTTTGAAAAAATCTCTGAATAAATCACGATTTCCCTTTAAATGTAACTTATCCAAATATTAGTTTGCCTGAAAAAAAATCTAATATTCAATTAATACAAATAATGTTTAAAACTAAAGGTTGCTAGAAGTAATTTACTAACTGATTTCAATTAGTTGGATGTAGTAATTATTATGTATAATTTGAGGTGTTTTCGAAAAAATATGATACAGTTGAATAAAATTTTTATGGAGGTTTATTAATGCCTAAAGGATTCTCTTTACATATTGGATTAAATTCAATCGATCCTCAACATTATGGGGGGTGGGATGGAAAATTAACTTCCTGTGAGTCGGATGCAGAGGACATGGAGTTGATTGCAAAGTCTTTACATTATGAAAATATTTCAACGTTATTGACTGCTAAAGCAACAATAGAAAACGTTGTTGTTGAAATTAAAAAAGCTGCAGCTTCCCTGGAGAATGGAGATATATTTTTTCTTAGTTATTCTGGGCATGGATCAAACATCCCTGATAAAGAGAAAGAAGAAGATGATGGACAAGATGAAACGTGGTGTCTATATGATGGACAGCTTCTAGATGACGAATTATATTCACTTTGGCATCTATTTAAAGAAGATGTAAGGATTATAGTATTATCAGATTCATGTCAGAGTGGTACTGTTGTGAGAGCGTATCATTATGGTTTAAATAACTCTTCAAATCATAATTCTAGTACAGGTACTACTTATAAATTTCTACCGCCTGATATAAATCACAAAACTTTTGAAAAAAACCGAAGTTTTTATACTGAAAAGCAGATTAAGTATAAAGAGGACTATTCTGAAGAGTTAAAATGCTCAATCAAACTAATATCTGGGTGTCAAGATAATCAGTACTCAGCTGATGGTGATTCGAATGGTTTATTCACAAGTACTTTATTGAAAGTATGGAAAAATGGAACATTTGAAGGTAATTACAAATTATTCCACAAAAAAATCTTAGAACTAATGCCTCCAAATCAAAGTCCAAATTATATGTGTATTGGAAAAAGTAATGAAAAATTTGATAATCAAAAACCTTTTACAATTTAGTGAAAATAAAATTAAGTGAACTATCCTAAAAAACATTTGATAATTTCAATAAAACAAAAAGCCATTTTCGTAAAAAGAAATTGGCTTTTTGTTTTATCGGAATTCTGAATTCTTATTTATCTTCACCTCCCCAAAACGATGGCTTTTGAAAGATTTAGAGTGACTCATTGAAAATATTATACATAACCTATGGTTAAGAATGACGAATGTTGATAGTTCGAAAAGGTACACCTATTTAGACAGTAAAAAAACTAATGACAAAACGTCTATTTATTGTTAAAAATAAACCTTTTTAAACGTTTAAAAACCAATATATCTTATTGTACGATTTTTCATATACTTGAACTATCTAATAAAACAAGGATGGATTTAGCAACGGGAATCAATTTTGACTATATTCGTGTGAGTACAAATGAACAAAATCTAGATAGACAGTTGGAGGAAAAAAAATCTTATGTAACGAATGAAAAAAGCCCCATTATATAATAAGGTAAAAACTTACGAGGCAAAGAAATAACGTCCTTTTGCCCTTTTATTTTGTTGGACATGCTAGCAAAATAGGTGATGCTTGCTAATTATGCTTAATCAAATGTAGTTAGTTAATTACTTGATCTCTTTATTAAATTAAACTCATCGTGTTTTTCCCCAATCCTGTCAAACCTTAAGATTTTTCTATAACAGAAGTTCCTCCTTAAAAACCCTAAATTACCCTAATGGACCTTTACGATGTTTAAGGGTTGACATTTAGAAAATAATGCAATAAAATTAACCCATATCACCCCTTATGGACCCTCAGGGATTAGGAGGAATATTAATGATTAATATTAATGTAAATATTTTCCAAATGAAATCAAAGCCTCACGGAATCGACAGACTGCACGAGTTTATTTTTGGTATAAAGGAAGATAATTTTTCGTTTGTAGCTATTGGATGGCCTGGTATTGGGGATTTAACGAGCGTAAGCAAAGATGAGATTAGAGAGCGTTTAGAAAAGAAATATAACTATAAAGGGCAACAGCTGGCTACTTATTTAGGTGCAGTTAACGCATTTGTAAATACCGTGAAAAAAGATGATTTAATTTTAATTTCAAATAATCTTGATCAAGTTTATGTGTTAGAGGTCGGCGAATACCGATATGTAAAGAACTATGACAATGATACTGACGGAATGTGCCACCAAAGAGAGGCTAAATTACTTATAGTCCTTAACAAAGCCGATTTGAACAAAGAACTTCAGGAATTGCTCCGAAATCGAGGTACTATTACCCAGTTTAAATACCCTTTTGAAAAATCGGGACTAGAAAAATGGCTAGAACCTGATGATTCAACTCTAAATATAAATTTGAGCGAACTAGTAAGTAAATCCTTAAACGTTTTGGAAAAAGAGTTGCTTTCAGATGACTCAATGACCCGAATAAAGGCTGCTACCGAAATCTTACGCTATGCAAAAGATAATAAATAATATTAGATTAGTTAAAAACTAAAGCATCTCTTTATAGAAATACTTCCAATATATAAAGAGATCTAAAAACTTATATTCATAAAAATACCCTCCATAAAATGAGGGTATAAATTTTATATCGTTTGGTTATGTCTTTTGATAAAATAGATTGTGTAAACTTTTTAAATTAAGCGTACAGTTCTTCCACAACTGTGGGCTTTTTATTTTCATCAGTTTTATTGCTTTCTTTCCTATAATTACAGATAATTATTAAAACTTTTTTATGTTACTCCCCATCTCTATGTTTATCAAAAGACTGGCCTATCAAGAACATAATGTCGTCAATCTGATCTTTTGACGATATATTAACTTCTATATCACCATTACCCCATCTTCCTAGATCCGTTACATCTCTACAAATCCTTTTAGGATCACGTATCTTACTAAATGTCATATTCAGAGTTAAAAGTAATTTATTTTTTTGAGGAACAATGTCAACAAAGTTTGTAGTCGTTTTAAAGGCAATGTATTTTTGTTTAAATTCTTTCCTAACCGAGCTATCTAAATTACAAATTCTCTTGCTTAATTGTTTAAAAAGATCAAGCATCTCTCCCTCTAAATAGTCGTAATCTTGAATTGTACGTGAATCATTTTTAATTGTAATATTTTGATTCTTGTATTGAGATAAGGTACCTTCAGGTAGTGAAGGGTATTTCCAAATATGCAGAGCTTGTTCAGCAAGGAACTGTCCCCGTTTAATAATTTCTCCTTCGTTCCATACCTCAAGTTCAGCAAGGTTTCTATTTAAACGCAATGGACTATCCTTAAAGCCACCCTTTAACTGAGCCTTTTCTTTAAATGGTCGATCGCTAAGCTCCGAGTTATAACGGGTTAGTGTAAGATTCCCTAATGTATGCAATAAGTTTTTTTGTATTTCTTCCCAATCCTCACCAAGGTCTTCTTTCCATTGAGAAGATAGATTTTTATTT
>Ga0209463_1001170_pt1 | contig 16635 bp, 16 predicted proteins | sample AgamicMgSfrz_FD_187169 | JGI IMG/M metagenome (GOLD analysis project Ga0209463, IMG submission 187169) | Agave microbial communities from Guanajuato, Mexico - Mg.Sf.rz (SPAdes) (version 2) | ecosystem: Host-associated > Plants > Phyllosphere > Phylloplane/Leaf | place: Guanajuato, Mexico... | reverse complement strand
GCTCCTCTTCGTAAAAGCTCCGAAAACAAAAAAAAGACTGCCAGCTGTTCAACCAGGATATGACCCTGATCGCAACTGACAATCTTCTCTTATTGGCTGACAACCTGCGCCAGTTTCTGCACGATGCCTGTCCAGCCCTGTTCCATCCGCTCGCGCACAATGGCATGCGCCTGTCCGAATTCGGTCAGTTTATCCGCATCCCAGCCGCTGTGAATCAATGTAAATGCCGTGCCTTCCGGCTGTTCATCCAGTTCGAAGGTGAGGGTCCAATCCTTGCCCCATTGAAAGGATAACTTGTGAAGCGGCTGGACCTCCGTTACCCGGCACGGTGATTTGCCAAAAGGCCCAGCCTCCAGCACGAATTCATGTCCTTCCACCGGCTCCAGATTGCTTGGCATAAACCAGGTCTCCATGCCTTCTGCCGTTGAGACAGTCTCCCATACTTTCTCTAGCGGAGCATGAAGTACCAATTGCTGCCGGATATCCGGCAGTGCGCTCGATGATGATGTCATAACCATCGCCTCCTTAAATAGATATTACTCATTGTTCGGGATAAGAAGATAGGTGTCAAATGAGTTCATTTAACAACTGAATCTAGCATTGTATCTCCTCTTAAACGAACCTCATCATTGGAACGCATATATAAAAGATGTGTAACTCCCGTCTTAGTCTGCTCTGAACTCTGGAATTCCAACCTTATGCCGCTCTCCGCCATGCAAAATCAGGCCGCAGCATAAGGTTCACCTTAGCCGCGGCCCGTCTCACGAACTCATATATAGTTTAGTTATTAATAACCGCGGGAATATTGCTCCGCAATCGCTGCTTTATCTTTGCTGACACCGAGTGCCAATGCTGCATGGTTAGCCCAGTACGGATCACGCAGCATGCCTCTACCGACTGCAACGAGATCGGCATCGCCGTTGCCAATAACCGCTTGAGCCAGAGCCGAATCATCCAGCAGCCCTACAGCAATCACCGGAACGTTCAGTTCTTCGCGGAAACGACGGGCAAACGGAACTTGATAACCTGGGTAGTTACCCGGTTTCCGTTGTCCGGCAGGTCCTTCGCCACCAGAGCTGATGTGGAAGATGTCCACACCTGCTGCCTGATAGGCACGAGCCACATCCAGTGTGTGCTCAATATCGTAGCCGCCATCAGCGTATTCAACTGCGGAAATGCGCATGATAAGCGGCATATCTTCCGGCATTTCCTTTTTCACCGCATGAATAATCTCAACGCCGAATCGAGCCAAGTCCTGTCCGTATACATCTTCACGATGGTTCATCAGCTTCGAATGGAATTGGTGAATGAGGTATCCGTGGGCCCCGTGCAGCTCAATGGCATCCACTCCAGCCTGCACTGCGCGGCGAACACCGTCCGCAAACTTCTGCACCATCGCTCCTACTTCTTCGGTAGTTAATGCACGAGGCTCCCTGTAGTCTTCCCCAGGGAAAGTGACCACGGATGGAGCTACCGGCTGCTCTGCATCCTCTGCTTTTCGTCCCGCATGTGCGATTTGAATCGCAACTTTGGAGCCGTGAGCATGCATGCCATCCACCAGTTTGGCAAAAGCCGGGATATGCTCGTCAGACCAGATACCCAGGTCGTTATCAGTAATGCGGCCATCCGGTTCAACATCTGTCATTTCGATAACGATCAGACCTGTACCCCCAACCGCACGGCTTACATAGTGAACCTGATGCCAATCGTTCGGGATGCCGTCCTTGGCTGTTACGGAATACTGGCACATCGGCGCCATAACTACACGGTTATTTAGTTGAAGCCCCTTGAACTGGTAGGGGGAAAATAATTTCTCTGACATATAGGTTACATCTCCTATTCAATATATTGATATATGTTGAGGCAATCGCTTGTTTTCCAAAATGAAAACAGTTGCCCATGCTTGCAGCAGTCTCTCTCGCCAATCCTTCGATCATTCTTTATTATGAAGCAGCCTTCTCTGAATGCAAGTACGTACATTTTTGTGCCATAGTACCTTTTTTTATACCTAGAACTACCCGGCCGGTACTTGCAGCCCTGCACGAATCACGCCCAAAACATGATATGATACTTTCATACACAGGAGATAATATACCCCATATGAAACCAACCCAAGCCAAAGGAGCGATGATGGTGAAAGATATTTTAATCGAGCGACTGACAACTTATGCTCAAATGGATACACAATCGGATGAGAACAGTGAAACATGCCCCTCTACGCCGGGCCAACTGGCCTTGGGTGAATATCTTGTAGGCGAATGCAAAGCCATTGGCTTACAGGATGTAACGATGGATGAGAACGGTTATGTCATGGCTACCCTACCATCCAACACGGACAAGGATGTTCCCGTAATCGGCTTCCTCGCTCATTTGGATACAGCAACAGACTTCACTGGCAAAAATGTAAAGCCACAGGTCATTGACCAGTATGATGGTCAGGATATCGTGTTGAACCAGGAGCTGGATGTGGTACTGTCTACGACCGACTTCCCGGAACTGCGCGAATATAAGGGCCACACGCTCATGACAACAGATGGCACAACATTGCTTGGTGCGGACAACAAGGCAGGTATTGCCGAGATTATGACGGCGATGGCCTATCTGATCGATCACCCGGAGATCAAACACGGAAAAATCAGGGTTGCCTTCACTCCCGACGAAGAGATTGGACGCGGACCGCACAAGTTCGACGTGCCTGCTTTTGGAGCCAAATATGCCTACACGGTAGATGGCGGACCACTGGGAGAGCTCGAGTATGAGAGCTTTAATGCGGCTGCAGCCAAAATTACAGTCAAAGGTACGAATGTCCACCCCGGAACTGCCAAAAACAAAATGGTCAATTCGGCCAAAATCGCCATGGAGTTCAACCGCCGTCTGCCTGCGGAAGAGGCCCCCGAATTCACGGAAGGGTATGAAGGTTTCTACCATCTTACATCCATTGAAGGCGATGTAGAGCTAACGCAGATGAGCTATATTATTCGCGATTTTGACCGGGAGAAGTTTGAGGCGCGTAAGGCTTATGTATTGAAGGTTGCCGAAGAACTGCAAGCTAAGTACGGAGAGAAGAGCATCACCGTTCAGATGAATGATCAGTATTACAATATGCGTGAAAAGATTGAGCCAGTGCGTCAAATTGTTGATATTGCACACGAAGCAATGACTCGTCTGGACATTGAACCCATTATTCGCCCCATCCGGGGAGGAACCGATGGTTCCCAGCTCTCGTACATGGGTATGCCTACACCAAACATCTTTACCGGCGGTGAAAACTACCATGGCAAATTCGAATATGTTTCGGTCGATAACATGGTGAAAGCCACGCAAGTTATCGTGGAAATCGCTCAGTTATTCGAAGAGCGCGGCGATATTTAACTATTTAACTATCACTACTTACATCGATTGCACCTGTTTAGATAAAAACGGGCACCCATTGCTTGAAGCATAGGGTGCTCTTTGCATGACATTGAACAATTCACATCCCTGAGGACCCAGTCTCATTCATACATATTCCCTCCGGCAATCTCCCGCAATTCTTCCAGATTACAGATGACAATCTTGCGCTGCTCCTTGCGTATGATCTGCCGATCACAGAGGTCATGGATTACCCGGTTCAGATGTCGGTAGCTTGTCCCCAGCATATCTGCCAGCTCTGTCAGCTTGGAGGTCTGGATTTCTTCCGTCACTTGCTCGCCCTGTTCCATCGTCGATAACAGATAGCTGGCAAACCGGCTCTCCACCGGGTAAAGTAGGTTCAAGCTTGATAGATTGGAGAAGGTATACAGTTTATGGGTCACATGACTAAGCATGAAATGGAGGAATTTCGGATTATCCGCATACGTGTTTTGAAGATAGCGATAGCTCACGCCCAGCAGCAAGCTTTTGTTGACGGATTCGACCGTATTTTTGGCCTCCTTCCCATTAACCAGCTCCAGATCCCCTACGAGCGCTGGCGGCGTGCTGAAGCGGAGCAGCAGTGACTTGCCATTTGGCAGTGTCGTATAAATTTTGAGTTTGCCTTCAACAAGAATATAGAATCGTTCCGGCCGTTCTCCCTTCGCACATATAATCTCTCCCTTGGAAGCTTCCAACAGTCTTAATTCCGCAAGTGCAGGCTCATCCAGCACCTGATCCAAGCCATGTTCACGCGCCAGCTGACGCAATCGCCCAAAATCCATGATTTCTCTCATTCCCGGTAAACCTCCACCCAAGTATTTAGCGTATAGAATTGGACATATGTCCCAATTCCGGCATCAGACAGCTCAATTATCCTGATATAAAAATAGTTACAACTAACACTTATATCCAATAAATCATTTCACATGGGAAAATTCTAAGATTTCGTCCGTAATTCGTCATCATTTTATTTAAAAATGGAGTTAATGATAGCGCACTCTTATCCGATGATAGATAAAGCATTATGTACGTTTTTTGAATTCAATCTCAAATATCGAATACTGAAAGGATGGTTCGCCCCATGAATGTTGTAGATGCACTTCTGAAAGTTATGCCTTATATTAGCCGTATTCTTAGAGAACCAGCCGGCTTGACCGTGTATGATCATGAGAAAGTATTGTACGCAGTCCCCACTGAGCGATTTAATCTCGGTTTCAAAGAAGGAGAGCCACTGCTGGATGATTATAAGAACTTTACGGCTCTGACCAATGGACGTGAGGCTTCGCTGACCCATCTGCCTGCAGAAGTCTACGGGATTGAGCTGGATATTTTGAACATCCCCATTTTTGATGACAATGATGAGGTCGTTGCGATTTTCTGCGTATCCTACGATCAATCCAATCAGAACCAGCTAGAAGCCATTATACAAGAAAATCAATCCATCAATAGCAACCTGGTGGAGATGGTTCAGCACGTAGCTGCTCATGCTGAAGAATTGCAGGCAACCAGCGAACAAATTCTGGAGAACACACGTCTTGCGGTGCAAAACTCCTCCCAGATCAATAAGGTTGCCGGATTCATCCGGGAAGTCTCCGAACAAACCAACCTGCTCGGTCTAAATGCCGCTATTGAGGCAGCACGTGTAGGCGAGGCCGGGGCAGGCTTTGGCGTTGTTGCTTCCGAAGTACGCAAGCTCTCCGTGGACGCCAAACAGGCCACAAGTGATATCGATGTGAGTCTGAAAGATGTTCAACAGGTCATTAAACAGATGGAAGTGGAAGTTTCGCAGATTGCTGCCTCTTCCCAGGAGCAGGCTACCCTCGTCTCCTCCTTCACGGATGTTATTGAGAAACTGAATGAAACGGGCGACCGGATGAAGATGCTGGCAGATCAATTGATTAGCTACTCTGTTCATAAGAAGTAAAGTTGTACCCCAAACGAAACGTACCATATGTATCTGACGCTATCTAAATGAAACAGGACCCCTTGCCCCTATATGGGCATCCCAGGAGTCCTGTTTTTCTGTCTCTTTGCATATCTATCAAGCTCTTATAAACTGGCTTCCTAAGCCTATTTCGCAAGCTTCATGTCTTTGGTTCCCGTTACGCCCGCTTCAGATTCCCAACACTCCACCTCACCCGGAATACGGATAAGGTCACGGGTAAAGACAGGGTCACGGCCTTCAGCCTTCTGCCTTTTGTAATCCTTCAGCGCATCAAACGTTACTTTGGACAACATGAGAATCGCAATCAGATTGACGACAACCATCAGCCCCATAAAGAGATCCGCCAGATCCCAGACGAGCTGTACTTTTGCTATTGCACCAAACAATACCATGGCAATGACGCAAATCCGGTACACCCACAGCCACATTTTATTGGATTTGATAAACTCAATGTTGGTCTCCCCGTAATAATAATTCCCGATGAGTGTACTGAAGGCAAACAGGAATACCATCACAGCCAAGAATCCGGATGCCCATGAACCGATATGCACACTCAATGCCGCCTGGGTCAATTCGATGCCCCCCAGATTGGAACCTTTGTAGACTCCGGACAGCAAAATAATCATGGCCGTACTTGTACAAATGACAAGTGTATCGGTCAGGACACCAAAAGCCTGAATAAGGCCCTGCTTGACCGGATGTGTCGTATCCGCCGTTGCTGCGGCATTAGGTGCACTACCCATTCCCGCCTCGTTGGAGAACAATCCACGCTTGACGCCATTCATCAGCGCAGCACCCAATGTACCACCGGCGACCTGCTCCATGCCGAAGGCATTTTTTACGATCAGCGCAATCATGGCCGGAAGCTGGGTGATATTCGCCAGCACAACAAATGCAGCAACCCCGATATACAGTACGGCAAGCACAACCACAATGTATTCGGAAGCCTTGGCAATCCGTTTCACGCCACCCATGATGATTCCAGCAAAAATCACCGCCATAACAATACCTACCGTCAATCGATCGAGCCCGAACGAATTCTGAAATGCCACGGTGATCGTGTTGGACTGCACAGCGTTAAAGACAAGGCCGAACGATAGCGTGATGAGAATCGCAAACAATACCCCCATCCACCGTTTGCCTAGTCCACGCTCCATATAATAAGCCGGTCCCCCGCGGAAGCCACCGTTATCCTTCACTTTATAGATCTGTGCAAGTGTGCTTTCTACGAAACTGGAGGCTGATCCGATAATCGCAATGATCCACATCCAGAACACGGCACCTGGTCCCCCAAGGGCGATAGCCAGTGCAATTCCCGTAATATTTCCGGTGCCTACACGGGCAGCCATGCTAATACAGAACGCTTGAAAAGGTGAGATTTTATCTGCTTCCTTGCTCTTGGGTTCTGCCAGCACTTTCACCATGTCTCCGATCATGCGGAACTGCATGAAACGAGTCTTGGTTGTGAAGTAAACTCCACATACCACCAGCAATATGATTAACAGCTTGGACCATAAAAAATCGTTGAAAACGACGACAATATCTTGTATCGTTTGCTCCATCAGCAATACCCCTTTTATTCGTATATTGTTAAACAGCATTCCATTTGAATGTCTGAGCGTAAAATCCCCATACTATTGCATATAGGAGCAATGGCATAACTCTGAAGGATGAGGTTTCGTTCCAATCGGCATTTGTACCATTCCGCATAATTCATAGCGAGCCCATTCAGATGTTACTTATACTACAGTCCTATCTACGAAAAACGACACTTTCCTACAACAAACATTGGATTTTTTTTATAAAAAGTCAATTTTCAGCGAAACTCTGTTACGTTATCTGACATATTCGCTTTTTGCTGCATGGCTGGTTCTATGCAGAAAGGTAACTACGAAGTATGATAGGAATTAAAATGAACTACAACCCAGGGCAGTTCATCTGTCTGCAACATACATTGGCCTGAATACATCGCCGAGAAGAAAGGAGGATACCAAAAACATGCGATATTTTATCGTGGATGATGATCCTGGCGTTCGTTCCATGCTGATGGATATTATTGAAGATGAGGGATTGGGTGAGATTGCCGGAGAAGCAGAGGACGGGGCTCACATTCATTCGGAGCTGCTTGAATTACAGAAGGTGGACGTGCTTCTGATTGATCTGCTCATGCCCCATCGGGACGGAATTCAGACCGTACGAGCACTGGAAGGAAGATTTGAGGGCAAGATCGTGATGATCTCCCAGATTGAATCGAAAAACATGATCGGTGAAGCCTATTCGCTAGGCATCGAATACTACATTACGAAGCCGATTAATCGGCTGGAGATTTTGTCCGTTCTCCGTTTGGTCGAAGAACGTCTGCGAATGCAGCAGTCGATTCAGGATATTCAGCGGACATTGCAAGGATTGACCGGAATTCAATCTGCCGGACGCCATTCTGCACCTGCCCCGAACAAAACGATTGCCACCGCTGGACATTTTCTCCTGTCCGAGATGGGCATGATCGGTGAAGCAGGCAGTAAGGATCTGCTGGACATGCTGGAATACCTGGAACAGATTGAAGCTGAGGATCACACCATCTCACCTTATACGTTCCCGTCACTCAAGGATATTTTCCAGAATATTGCGATACGCAAGCTGGGAGTGGATGCCTCCGCCACAGAGATAACCAAAGAGGTCAAGGCCTCCGAACAGCGTGTTCGCCGGGCGATATTCCAGACGTTAAGTCATGTGGTATCCCTGGGATTAACGGATTATACACATCCCAAATTCGAGAATTACGCGTCAAAATTCTTCGATTTCACCGAAATTCGCAAGAAAATGCTGGAGCTGCAGAACAATGTGGAGCCTTCCTTGTCCCAGACTCGAATTAACACCAAAAAATTTGTTCAGGTACTGTATATGGAAGCCAAACGGCTTTTACATTGAAACGTTCCCCAAACACATGCGGGCATGAATTAACAGGAATCAAAACAGCTTCGTGAAAAATGCTGTCCTTCCGGTTATGTTCATGCCCGTATCGTCGTATGTACTCATCTATTGTCCTATTATATGAATCGCTCAAGCTCTTGTCTGGCTTCGATTCATTCGATTGTATTCATTAATCAATTCATCCAATGCCATGGACTGCCTGATGACATCCGGATGCCCAAGCCCACCCTCGTGACGCTCTACCAACATATGAAGGTTATGTCTGGCTTTCTCAATTTGATTTTTTAAATCCAAACTCATAACCATGCCTCTGACCTCCTTATTTCTGTGTTATATTTTAGTTTTTACTGTCAATCTATAGTTGGATTAACATATGGCATAGTCAGCATGGATGTTTTGTATCCTTCCCCAGATTTTGAAAGCCGAAAATGACTATGGCTGCTCGGATGCCGAAAAAGTGGCGCTACCAAGCCATTTCTGCGGTTACATGAATATTTAGTATCCATATTTCCATCTCCTATCCTACTTCTTGTATGAATGTGTCTTTATTGTGTATTTTGGAAAATGAACGACAAAAACACCCTTTTGGCAGGCAAACTGACCAATAGAGGCCAGCCAACATGCTATAGAGAGGTGGTTAAACGTTCAGGTTACCGGATTCCGTGCGGTGAACAAATTCCTTTCCATAACCGGGCCATTCAGGTACAATAGGGCGATGTGTGTGTCCGGACCCGGCGGATACGAAAGTTAATAGAGGATTGTATTCTTGTATACCATCCTGATTTGATATCATTGGAGGCTCATCAACACCATGCAAACCGATTCACGGACTCAAGTTAAAATCATAAACGCCGATCCCAGCGCAATGGGATTATTTGGGCTGGCTATTGTGACCCTGGTCGCTTCCTCCCAGAAACTCGGCATTACAGACGGGCTCAGCTACGCGATCCCATGGGCTATCTTCCTGGGTGCATTTGCACAGCTGTTCGCCTGTATCCAAGATTCCAAACGTAATAATACATTTGGCACAACCGCTTTTGGCGCATACGCATTTTTCTGGTTTGCGATGGGTGCCAACTGGTTGATCAAAATGGGCGTGTTTGGCTCCACCCTGGCAGAACAGGCTGACGGTAAGCAGCTCGGATTTGCTTTTGCCGGATACCTCGTGTTCACCCTGTTCATGACGCTGGGCGCTGTGGAAGCCAATAAAGTACTGCTCATCATTTTCATTCTGATTGACTTCCTGTTCCTTGGCCTGACGTTTGATGCTTTCGGCGTGGCTCCTCACATTTTCCATACCATTGCAGCATATGCCGAAATGGGTATCGGAATCGTGTCACTCTACGGCACAGGAGCTTCTGTACTGAACGCTCACTTTGGCTATACGTTTCTGCCCATCGGCAAACCGTCCGGCATTTTCAAAGCCAAGGCTTAATATACAGCAGCACCAAACCGCCCGCGCGCCGGTCCGCGCCTGGCGGTTTTTTTGGCAATTATGATTCATTTGAATATGAGTTTGCCGGGCACCTATACTAGGAATAACATGAAATAGACGATAGACCTGGCACATGCTGCAGAGATGCAGCAGCCACGGGGTCAGGAGGAAGAAACATGAGAGAGTTACCTAAAGCTATGGAGTCCGAACAGGTGGAGAAAAAATATGTGCGCGAGACGCGCTGTTTTAAGACTGCACGCGTATTTCCGACCGATGTTAACAACCATAACACTTTATTTGGCGGCAAGTTGATGTCCTACATTGATGATATTGCATCCATTGCCGCTTCCAAACTATGCCGGGTGAATACAGTAACGGCTTCAACGGATTCCGTCGATTTTCTGTATCCCATTAATCCCACCGATTCCGTTACACTGGAATCCTTTGCTACCTGGACGGGACGCAGCTCCATGGAGATCTTTGTGAAGGTGATTCGCGAGGACTTGAAGACAGGGGAGAAAAAGATTGCGGCTACGGCCTTTCTGACCTTTGTGGCGTTGGATGAAAATAATCGGAAACTCATCGTCCCCCGAATCATTCCGGAAACGGAAGAAGAGAAGAAACTATATGAGACCGCTCCGGATCGGGCGGCCATGCGGAAGCAGCGGCGGGAAGAGAGCAAGAAATTTGCCGACTTCCTTACCGTTACTTATCCTTGGGAGTAGTTACAACATCATCTGGAGGTAGCCGGATACGTGGACACTGCTCTGCTATCCGGTAGTTCCCCACCCATGGAGACGGTCCATTGCTGATACTTCCGGTACGCCGCTCCGCTATCCAGTAGGCCCTGGCAGGTATAGATGCCCTCTTCAATTGAATCGACGCGGCCTGTCGCATACAGACGGAAGCCACCATTCAACAACACCTGGTTCACAAAGGCGGTATGTCCCTCACCGCTGAGCACCGATTCTGCCACTTCAAGCTGCTTCGCAGCCGTCCACGCCATCTCGGGTACAGGAATATCCAGCTCATATGCTGCAGGGTCAACCAATTCAAGTTTCGTATCTCCGTTTTCCACAGCATAAACACGTGTAGGCCGATCGATATACAGGTCTTCCGAACCTTCCATTCCCTGTATTACGTAAGCACGGCGGTACCCAAAGCGGGTAAGCAGCTTCGCGATCCGATCCAGAAATGTATTATGAAACACGCCAAAGACAAGATAAGGGGAATGGTTAAAATCAATCAGCTTCTCGGCCGTATTAAATACCGTACGGAAGCCAAGTTCTTCACGAAGTGGTCTTAGCTGCCGAAGCGGAGCACACCACTCTTCAGAGGATACGTACATGACATTCGTTCTCTGCGCCGCTACCCTCGCATCCTCGCGATCCATTTTCCTCGTATCAATACCCGCTTCCCTAAGCAGCATGGACAGGGTTACCCCCCACTTGGGCGGCAGAGGTTCGCTTCCGTGCAAGGTCACTGGAAGTCCGGCTGCTGCCAGTACAAAGGCAACCGGGAAGGTAGCCATGAACGATTTGGTTCGTCCATCATAAGGACCCGCACAGTCAAGTCCATCCTGAAATACGGACAGGCGGTCTGCGCTGTTCCGGCATGCGTGGACGAAAGCTTCCAGCTCCTCAACATTCTCCATCTTCATCCGCTCCGCCATGAGAAAAGCGGCTGTCTGAGCAGGTGATACCTCCTGTCTCAGAATGTGCTCGGCAACAGCCAGTGCCTCGGCATAATTCAGATCACGCGAACCGCGTTTCCCACGTCCAACCTCCCTGAGAATCTCAGACATATCCATAATGCATCCTCCTTTCAATTACGACTGGAGCAGCTGATGCGCCTTCACAATTGCCGTGGCTACATCCACCATCCGTTTACGTTCATCCATGGCTCTCTTGCGTAACAGATCATAAGCTTCCGACTCGGAGATCTGCTTCAGATCACATAAAATGGCCTTCGCCATATCAATCCACTTTCGATCCTCAAGCCGGGACTGCAGCTGTTTCCGTTCCTGCTCCCACTGCTTGCGTTCCATATAGCGCTTGGATGCAAAGTGCAGCGTCCAGTGAATCTCAGGCCCAATCATGGATGGGGTCAGTATTCCATCCAATGAAGCTTCTACCTCGCAGGACTCCACCGAGGAAGAGGCAGTATCCGGTGCGCACCACCATAACAATGGGGTGTTCGCCCTCCCCTTTCCCAGGCAGCGTACCCAATATTCCACATCGGCCAGCGACAGATGCAGGATGGATGCCTCTGCTTCTGCTGCCATCTTCAGAGCTTCCGTCTCACTGTCTGTCACCTGCACATGGTACCCGTTTGCCCCCAGCAATCTCTCAGGTGTCAGAGGGATTGCATCGGATGGGGCCGCTATCGTTGGTTCTACACGGATGACCAATAAAGATCGCATGATGGATCAATCCCTCCCTTAATGCATCGACAGAATGGTTAGCTTACACACCTAAATGTATCATCAAGTTAACATGTGATATAACCTGACAATATCTTAAGGTGAAAATATACATGTTTGAAACCGATTATGCTTTTCGGTAACACATTTGGCTAATTTCCATAATCATAAAAAGGGCTCTTTTCTTACTCCGTCTCTTGTAATTGCCGAGGGTTGTATGCCTCTTCTTCCCTAATAACCGCCGCAGCTGTTAGCTCGCACGTTGCGATACACGCTGTTCATTCATCGTTCACTTCTTGTTTCCATTACACACATGTAAACATAATTAACTTCAAATTTCAAATACTTTTTTATGTTAACTATATTGACATGAAAGGAAGGATCTTTTATAGTTAGGCCATAACAACTCCATATTTGAACGATCACAGTTACAACGGCGTAGCTGGTTGAAACGGCAATGAAGCCTGTTTTGCAATCTCGGATCAATGGAATGCGTATGCATATGCGCAGTCCTCCGAGGCATGACAGGCTTTTTCTATTTTTCCGGAACGAAGGCGAAGGCAATTTGCAGAATGGATCCAAGGGGGCTAATCACAATGAGTACAACGAAAAAACTGGTGCTGGTCGGTAATGGTATGGCAGGTATTCGTACAATTGAACATATTCTGAAACTCGCTCCGCATGCTTATGAAATTACGGTTTTTGGTGCTGAACCGCACCCCAACTACAATCGCATCATGCTCTCCTCTGTACTCGCAGGCGGCACGAGCATCGAAGATATCGTAATCAACGAATGGAGCTGGTACGAGGATAACGGCATTCGGGTGTACCCAGGTGATCCCGTGATTCGGATCGATGCCGAGCGTAAGGAAGTGGTATCCCAGGCAGGTGTTCGTGCGTCATATGATGAACTGATTCTGGCAACAGGATCGCAGGCGTTCATTCTGCCTTTACCCGGAGCAGACAAGGAAGGTGTCATCGGTTTCCGTGATATCAAGGACTGTGAGACGATGATGGCAGCCTCGCAAAAGTATCGCAAAGCGGCCGTAATCGGTGGCGGACTGCTTGGACTGGAAGCCGCACGCGGACTGCTTAATCTGGGAATGGATGTCACGGTTATTCATATTAACGGACATCTGATGGACCGGAATCTGGACCTGCCTGCAGGCTTGATGCTTCAACGGGAGCTTGAGGAGCAGGGCATGAAGTTTCTTTTGAACAAACATACGGAAGAAATTACGGGCAAACATCGCGTGAAATCACTGCGCTTCACGGATCAGACGGTGCTCGAGACGGATCTGGTTGTAATGGCTGTCGGCATTCGCCCTCAGGTTGAATTGGCTCGTCAGGCAGGCCTGAACGTGAACCGCGGCGTTATCGTGGATGATTACATGAACACCAGCATTCCAGGCATTTCAGCAGTCGGTGAATGTGCAGAACACCGCGGCATTGCCTATGGACTTGTAGCCCCGCTGTATGAACAGGGCATGGTTCTGGCTAAACGCCTGGCAGGCGCAGCAACCGAAGGATACGAAGGGTCTGTGACGTCCACCAAGCTGAAGGTATCCGGCGTGGATGTATTCTCTGCAGGCCAATTCAAGGATGCGGCAGATACCCGCAGCATTCGTATACAGGATGACGTGGACGGGGTTTACAAAAAGATGGTCCTGAAGGACGGACAGCTTATCGGTGCTGTACTGTTCGGAGATACCACAGATGGGGCTTCCCTCTTCTCCCTCATTAAAAGCGGAGAGAATATCGGTGGACGTGAAAAGGAAATCTTGCTCGGGGTGTCCGCCGGCGGTTCAGGGTCCGGCCCATCTGTAGCGGAGCGGATGGCAGCTATGCCAGACGATGAAATTGTCTGCGGCTGTAATGGTGTCACCAAAGCTGCCATTGGAGACGCGGTGCTGAACAAAGGATGCAACACACTTGGTGCCATTAAGTCCTGCACCAAAGCTTCCGCCTCCTGCGGGGGATGTAAGCCCATTGTTGAATCGCTGCTCGTTCATTACGCAGGGGATGCTGTTGGTGAACAGGTGAAGGAAGGCATCTGCGGTTGCACCTCCTACGACCGTGACGAGATCGTTGCCCAGATTAAAGAGATGGGGCTGAAGACTGTCAAGGAAGTCATGAATGTGCTTGGCTGGAATGAACCGGAAGGCTGCTCCAAATGCCGTCCGTCCCTCAACTATTACCTTGGCATGATCTGGCCGGCTGAGTACGAAGATGAGCGGGTATCCAAGTTCACGAACGAACGCTACCACGCCAATATTCAAAAAGACGGGACGTACTCGGTTATTCCACGAATTTACGGAGGCGTTACTTCTCCAGCCGAGCTGATCAAGATCGCGACCGTTGCCGAGAAATATGATGTGCCGATGGTGAAATTCACAGGCGGACAGCGGCTTGACTTGCTCGGTGTACAAAAAGAGAATTTGCCGAAGATCTGGGAAGAGCTCGATATGCCTTCCGGATTCGGTTATGGCAAGGCACTCCGCACGGTAAAAACTTGTGTCGGCAACACCTTCTGCCGATTCGGAACACAGGATTCCATTGAGATGGGCATTCGTCTGGAGAAAAAACTCGACAAAATGGTTGCTCCAGCCAAAGTCAAACTTGCCGTCTCCGGATGTCCGCGAAACTGCGCAGAAGCCACCATTAAGGATCTCGGTGTTGTCGCGATTGACGGTGCATGGGAGCTGCATGTTGGTGGTAACGGCGGGGTCAAGGTCCGCGCAGCGGAATTGCTGTGCACAGTGAAAACGGATGCCGAAGTCGAAGAGTGGACTTATGCTTACCTTCAATATTATAGAGAAAACGCGCGCTGGAATGAGAGAACGGCAGCCTGGATCGAACGTGTCGGTCTGGACCATGTGAAGAAGGCACTCGAAGACCGTGAAGAGCGCCTGGCTCTGGTCGAGCGGCTTGAACTGACACTGGGCCGCACCGTTGATCCATGGAAGGAAATTATTGAAGACGAAAAATTGCGTAAAAACTTCACCCCACTCGCTGGCACCCAGCCGGCAGCCCACTAGAAGAGGAGGATCAGCGATGAATCGATTGCGAATTGGACATCTTGCGGATATTGATGAAAAGGGAGCACGGACGTTTACGGTCTTGGATACCGAGATTGCCGTCTTCAAATTGAGTGATGGAACGCTGCACGCCGTAGAGAATCGCTGCCCTCACAAGGGCGGCAGGCTGTCAGAAGGCATGGTATGCGGAACGGCTGTCCATTGCCCCCTGCATGACTGGAAAATTGACCTTCGCAGTGGCAAGGTACATGAGCCGGACGATGGATGTCTGAACACCTATAAAACGGAGGTCGATGATCGTAGCGGTGAGATCTACATTACCATTGCAGGTTAGTCTTTAACCAGAAGATATGCCTGACATCATGAATCAAGGAGGCGTGCACTATGGATTTTGTTAAACCGGCAGAAGTACTGCAATCGATGGTGGACGCAGGTGAGAATAAGGCCAGAATGAACCGGGTGCAGATGTTAATCCGTGGTTTTCTGGCCGGAGCGATTCTCGCTTTTGCAACTACGCTGGCATATACCGCTGTATCTCAAACTTCCGTTGGTTTGGCAGGTGCACTCATATTCCCTGCAGGGTTCGTAATCATTATCCTGCTCGGACTTGAGCTGGTGACAGGCAGTTTCGCCATGATTCCACTCGCGGTGATGAAGCGCAGAGTCACGCTGATGGATATGCTGCGTAATTATTTCTGGGTGATTGCAGGTCATGTACTTGGATGCCTGTTCTACGCTCTGTTATACGAACTCACGTTGACGAAGATGGGAACAGATATGAGCAGTCCCCTCGTTCAAACGCTGATTCAGACCAGCGAAGCCAAGACGCTCGGATATCAGCATCTGGGCGGCGCAGGTATTGTTTTGGTGATCATCAAGGCTATTTTATGTAACTGGATGGTGACACTAGGTGCAGTGATGGCGATGACTTCCACCTCCACACTCGGTAAAATTGTGGCCATGTGGCTGCCGATTACGATATTTTTTGCCCAAGGATTCGAACACGCGGTTGTAAACATGTTTGTCATCCCAGCGGGCATGATGCTGGGTGCTGACGTGAGTATTGCCGACTGGTGGCTGTGGAACCAGATTCCGGTGCTGCTTGGTAATTTCATTGGTGGTGCCCTATTTACCGGGTTAGGGCTGTACGCTGCACATCGCTGGGGAAGCCCCATCCCGATGGCATCCAAACTCGCAACCATCCATGGCGGTCGTTCAGGATTGGCAAATGCAGAGTCTGCGTCCAAACTGGGGACACGATCATGAGCCGGGGCCTGGTAAGTATCGTAGGCGCTGGACCTGGAGATCCGGAACTCATTACGGTGAAAGCGCTGAGACGCATTCAAACGGCAGATGTACTGCTGTATGACCGACTGGTGAATGATGAATTGCTCGCCGAAGCTCCTGAAGCAGCACTCCGAATCTATTGTGGGAAGGCTCCTGGGCTGCATTCCATGAGTCAGGAGATGAT
>Ga0209463_1001169_pt1 | contig 16645 bp, 18 predicted proteins | sample AgamicMgSfrz_FD_187169 | JGI IMG/M metagenome (GOLD analysis project Ga0209463, IMG submission 187169) | Agave microbial communities from Guanajuato, Mexico - Mg.Sf.rz (SPAdes) (version 2) | ecosystem: Host-associated > Plants > Phyllosphere > Phylloplane/Leaf | place: Guanajuato, Mexico... | reverse complement strand
ATAAAAATTGCGAATTCAATGATTTCTAATTAAACTTCCTATCACTTTTAAAAAACACCACTTAAATATTCAAGTGGTGTTTTAAATCAGATATTTTATCAGAATATTTCTTTTTACTCCAATTTCCGTATCAATAGTTGACATAAATGAAAAATGTAATAAAAGCTATTTTAATAAGCCTTTTAACCTTTTCTTATTTCAAAAAGTTGAAATGACATAAATAATCCGTAAAATCATCCATTAGAAAACACAAATTTAATATAGTGTTGCCTAAGTTAATTTGATATAAATTTCTGTTTTAAAAATTTAAAATTGGATAATTCTAACGCTTTTAGTAAAAATACTAATATTGGATTTCTATTGGACAGCTATAAGGTGTCTATAGCCCACTTCAGTCATACGTATTATCGTTATCATAAAGGTAACAATACTATTTTGTACAGCGATAGGATATTGAGGAGAATGGGCTATACAATCTAGACTTATTGAAGAAGAAAACTGTATACCATTTTAGAAAACCATTTAGTTTGTAAGAATATAAAAGCCTATACCCACAATAATTAAATTATTATACGTATGGGCTAATTGTTAGAAAACTATTATTTAGACCTTTGCCCTTCAGTTTTCACAAATGAAGCAATAGCTATTATTATACCTGTTATAAAATAAACGAATGTCATGTTATTTAAATCAAATAACATAAAAAGTATACTACCAGTTCCACATGTCCAAAGTAGCCAATAATGATAACTTTTTAGTTTATTGAGCATCGACTTTTTCTGCCTTCCAATAGTATTCACTAAACACATTAGAGAACGCCTTCATCGAATTTGTTAATTGTTCCATATTATTATCCACGCCTCCTACTTCAATCAACATAGAATTACTTGATAAGTCTTGGTTGTACAATCCATTATTTTTGCTGTTTTGCTTTTTGCTCAGTACACCTCTACTTAATCCAGGATACTTCTCTTCCAATTTTTGATGAAGCTCTTTAGCCATTTGGAAATTTTGCTCAAACTTCGGGTTAGCTTCCCCTAATACAAACATAATACGCGCATAAGGTTTCCCATCTATAGATACTGTTGTATCTTTCCCTCTGCGAGAATCTCGGTGAATATCTATTAGATAGTTGATATCTTTATCTTTTTGTAGAGCTGTTTCCACAATGCTTCTGGACATTGTATAAGCACGGTTTGGTTTCCACTTTGCTTCGTTTAATTTTTGAGTCATATTTGTGGTATCGACTTCGCTTCCAATACCATCCGCCTTTAATTCCATCCCTAGCATTTTCCCTACTAACGTTATATTCGTTTTATTATCAACTGCTTTATCTGCAATTGGGTCTCCCTGGAGACCAATGAGAGGCAAAAACGATTCCCAACTATGCGTGTGGTAAATGTATACGACCTTTTTACCGCCTGTACTTCCATTTAACTGTTGATTGCTTTTTTCATCAGGCATACTCTCCTCGTACTTTTTACTCTCTTGAGGAGCTAAATCGCGTTCTTCTGAGATACTTTCTAAAGGAGGAGAAGATTCATGAGGAATATTTGTATAATCAGTTCCTTGCCCAGCTAGTAAGATGTTGGAATCAAAAATTGAAAAACCAGGTAATTCTGACCCGAATAAACTTCGAGCATCAGCTACTCTTATATTGGTTGCAAGTTGCAAGGTTACTGAAGATAAAGGTGGAGGTGAAATTTTTTTGTCAAAACTAGATGAAAAATGATGGTTTTCTGTATTCATTAAATAGAAAAGACTTTGTGCTTTGTATTCAGACAAAGCTTGATAAATAACTGTAGAGCGTAAATTGTGTTGTAATGCAGTGTAACTAACAGCAAAAATGCTTGCAGATGTAAGAATAAACAAAAATAATATTGTGGTAAGACCTTTATAAGATAAAACAAAAAAGGTTCCTTTATTTCTATTGCTAGATTTACCTTTCATTTGTTGTTAAAACCTCCTCAAAACACTCTTAGTCTAATAGTAATAATGATACTGGAAGTATAACTGACCTATAATCTATTATTTATTCTATTAATGAATAGTAGATTATATGATATAAATTCTAAAAAATGTAAGTTTTATCCCCTTTAATAAATCCGACTAAGGAAGATTTTCTATTTAAATGCAACACGTTAATATACGGTATGTGTTTTTATAAATTAAAACTTCTAAATTACCGACTATTAGGATACTTTAATAAAAATAGCTAAGTAGTCCAAATGTCGACAGATTGTTTTTTTAAAAAATGCTAGAATATCAATACCATATTAAATTGATTCGGTAAATCAATACCTTTGGAGGGATTAAGTTTTGGAGATATATCCTAGAACAGGTCTAAGAATAAGAAGTGAACCAGGGGTACACCCAGAAGTAAGAGCAGTATGTATTAAATTCTGCAAATGGTTAAGAACACAAGCTGAATTTCCTATTCGAGTCGTTATTTATTTAAAAAAAGATTATCAAATTAAAAATCGAACAACTAAAGAAATGGTGTCGGCAACATTTTTTGCTCCTTATGAAAAGAACGTAGAGCCTTATATCCGCCTTGCTACAGGGGACTACGATGAACTAATCGAAGAGAGAGGAAAAGCAGATGCTTTGTATGCAATGTTAGACAGTATTGCCCATGAAATTATACATTATCAACAATGGTTAGAGGATAGAGAGTTACAAGAAGACGAAGCAGAAGAAGAAGGCTATAAAATGGTGGATAGATATTCAGAGACCCTAAGTTCAATTTTAGAATTATAAGCTCCAGGCTTATATAGTTTATATTTTTGTATTTATTAAAATATATGTTAAAATTATTTATAAATTTTTAAAAAATTGTAGAGGTGTCGTTTATGGAACATTTTTGTCCTGAATGCATGGATATTAAAGAATGTACGATTACAGTTGTTTCAGAAGAAAAGGAAATTGAAGGCGTAAAGATAAAGATGGACGCAAAATATTTGCAATGTGAAGAATGTAAATCATTAGTTCCTAACTCTGAGCTTGAAGAAGAACGTTATAATGAGATGTATAAAAAGTATGAAGAAAAAACTGGTATTGACTTAAGGGTTAAATCAAACAATTAATATTTAATTTAACCAAACAAATTGGAACTAATTAAGAAATAAAATTGTTGTTCTATAAAGTAAAAAAATGACCTAAATATTATATTTAGGTCATTTTTTTATTCACTTTTAATTTCAATTAGTTCAAGTAAAGGGTTAGTTGCAAAATCACTTATTTTAATTTCACCATATTTATCTTGAAAATCAATCAATTCTTCAAGGTTTTTAAACTCTATAACCCAGTAGACTTCATCATCAAGGTCTCTTATAATGCGACCATTTTTAACTCTATGATTGTTTCCTTTGTTAAACCAGTTTTCTTGAACTTCTTCTTCTGTTTTCCAAATTTTAAAAGGGGAATCTACACTTCTCACGTCAATATTTGGTTGTGTTTCCATTTTTGCTTCTTCACATGGTTTATTCTTCCAAGCGTTACTTGTCCGTATTTCAAATTTCACTAGTATCCTTGCCTTTAAATCTTTTTTTAATCATTATTAATTAAAAGCGGATACTTATAATACGTTATAGTTAAATTACTTAAATTGAGGGGGAAACTTATGAAAAGAAGAATCAAAAACAAACTTAAAAAGAAATATGAGCAGGAACTAGTTGAAGCCATTTACGAAGGTGATTATGAAAGAGTAAAACGCTTAGCACAAAGTAATCTTGATATAAATTACAAAGATGATGATGGATGGGGTCTAATTCATTGGGCAACACAAGAATGCAGAATGGAGATTATTCGACTCCTTCTACTTAAGGGAGCTAATATCAATGACAAAGATAACGAAGGGTTTTCCCCTTTGTATCAAGCAGCATCCCAAGGTCATGTAGAACTTGTGGAATTTTTATTGAATAATGGTGCCGAAATGAATATACAGTCAATAGATGGAACAACGCCATTAATTATAGCTAGCTGTTACGGAAACTTAGAAGTAGTGAAGTATTTAGTGAAAAAAGGAGCAGATGTTGATATTGAAGATAATGAGGGAAATAATGCTCTCTCATTTGCAAAGAAATATGGAAATGAACGGGTAGTTTTATTTTTGAGTGAAAATTAAAACAAAACTTTCAAATAAAAAAAGTTCTAATACAATATCAAAAGGGAATCTCTAAGAACTAGAAATTCCCTTTTTTCATTATTCAATTATCAACATTTAAATTTAAAACAACCTAATATTTTTCATATTAATATATTTCTCTTTTGTCTTGCTTTTGTTTCCAATCCTCATAGACCTTAATTGCCTTCGTTTCACACTCTTCACAAATCCATTTACCGCTTGCTTCTATACCACATTCTAAGCACCCCAATTTTCGACACCTCACTTTTTGTGCATGAAAAATACTCTTTTTCTGTATTTATATTATATCATTTAGCAGTATTCATATGAAAACAGCTGTTTAAAGAATAAAACTTAAACTAATTATATTTTTTTCAGAGTGAGGCTTCCTTTCGTGAAGTTGATATTTAGTTTGTGCTTATTTATTAATAGTTTAATTAAAAATGAGTATTGATTATACAAAAACAGTCTATTTAAAAAATTAAAATTCTTGTTTAACATATCTAAATGAACGGTAAATCTTTGTTCAATACAAGCCCCTTTCGGAACTAACTTAATCATTTCATTTTTAATCATACATTATCTATAATGTATTGACCTGTTCAGACGTATTATAGGACTATCTACAATAAAGCATATTAATGGCAGATAACAGTTTCTATTTGCTCTATTATTTTCTGCCACTAATAATGAATAAGTTTTTTATGGTATTATATGTTAAAGTATATGTGTGAAGTTCACTGAACGAGACACAGTACTACAAATGACGTAGGTTGCATGTCGTACAATCGTATTCAATTATAGACAATATTTTAGAGGGGTGAGTTTCATTTGTCTGATAAAGAAGTTCAATATTGGGAAGATAGATTAAAGGATATTAATAAAAAAATAGTCGAACTCAATATAGAGAAAAGAAATGCTCGCAAACAACTAAACAGGCTTAAAAAGAAAGAATTAGTCTTTTCAAACAAAGAAGAAATGAAGCAAAAAACGATAGTTGAAACTATTTTTTTCTTAAGAAGCAAACCAAATAAGTTATTTTCTTCGAAAGAAATTCTTAAACATTTAGAACGAGAAGTAGGTTATCAAATTAATAACTTCGCGCCTGTTTATAGAAATGCACAAGAATTGGAACCGCAAATTATCCAAGTCAGACGTGGTTATTACATGTACAAAGCAGAAAAATTGAATACTTAAAATATATAAATAGCTAAATGTACAAAGATAAAGACATGCTAGTAAATATTCTTATCTTTGATAAAGGAAATCGAAAATTAGATTGTAGATACAAATACTATACACGTTACTACACACTCATCTATGGTAAAGAAATGTATGTCTCTAACAAGAAAAAATTACTAAGTAGGGCAGGTGCTATCACATAAAAACTTATCAGAGAAGTAAACAGTATGTATTAGATGATGAGATAGATGAACAGGACTTTATTAACGTATTGAACAGCATATACAAAGACACATGTTATATCTACGCTATCATTCCTGAATGGGAAACGGAATTGCTTGACTCCATTTCAAGCGAAGTACTTTATGTGAAAGATATCTATTCTTCTTGGTTACGCATTTTACTTCGCGAAAAGTCATTTTTGATTTGTATAGAAGATAACAAAAAGCAACATGTTTATGACTTTTACTTACGCTCCACTACGATAGATTATATCGTTTTCTCAAAAATAAATATGACAGACAGCATTCGTGAGTCTACTAATAGAAAATTAAACATCTATGAGTTGTTTAGAGAAACGGACACTCCACATACAACGATAGGACATGATGGACAATGGCTCAATGTTCATCCAGGCAAGGATAAAGCATTTACTGACGAAGAGATGGATAGCATGGGAAATTAGATTACTCTCTCTAGTAAAGAACATGACCAAATATGGAACAAGATATATAAAGAATTCAAGTTTAAACCGAGCGTTTCTAAGTTTCCTTCATTTAAAGTTCCACAACCATTTATCACATATAGTATCTCTAACTATGTTGGAGATTCAGTAGACTTAACGGCTTATAATGACCTTGAAGAAAAAGCATTACTCGCATTCAAAGAACTTACGTTATCTGATGAATATATCCTTGCTCTTAATTGGCAACATGAATGCTACTGGGTTAATACCCATATCCCTTTTGAAAAAGATGAATTTGGCGAATGGACCGTTCCCATCTTCCCTGATGGAGATTATTATTTCTTTTTGGAAAAAGATTTTAAATGGGGCTATTTAGGACATCCATGGGAACAAAGTATCACGATATTTGGTGATGAGTTAATACGTACTTTTAAAAATCATCGACCGACCATGTTTCAAAAGGTTTTAAGAAAAGGGTAACCTGTGTGTCGTTATCGCTAAAAAATGAAATAGACTCCTTCCAGGGAGTCTATTTTTGATGAAACGTAAATGTTTCTTGGTATTCTCTTTCTTCGCCTTTTCCTTTCCATGTTATCACAATGTTTAAATCGGTTGCTTTTTCTGACAATCCGAAATTAGAAACATGTAAGGGATGTCCGTCCTTCTGAGAAAGTTGAGGTATCTCTATAGTGGGTAAAAGTCCATATTTGGTATTCGAATTGGGTTCATTTCGAAATAGTTGGACTTTTACATCATGCACGTCTTTTCCTATGTTTTTCACGTCTAGACTATAGGTGTGATAGACACCTTTTTTTGTTTTTGCTAAGTTAGGGTCGTCAGTATCTGGCTTTGTAACCTCAACACTCCACTGTTTGGATGTTTCTTTCGTTGGCAATTCAGGAAGAGCAAGTGCCTTAGCGTCTATGCTAGTGCCTACGAGTAAAAGAATAGATGCAATCAGTGTAATAAGAGTAATTTTTTTCATAATAATACACACCTCCTAATAAATAGTGTGCTCTTATCAAAAGAAATTATTAAAACTGTTATACTCACTTACTCCGCACATTCACCCCAAGGAATTAGTTTGTTATCTTTCCCATAGCAGTCTATATAAAAGGGCTCCATTTTTTCTATATTGGTATTACGTGGGAGCTTTTTAAAATGTACAAAATACGTTCCTTTTTTTATTGGAACAGTGTATGAAGACTTTTTATCCAGAGTAGCGAGTCGTAGTGTATGAATGCGATTTTCCTCATTAAACCCGTAAACCAAATTATATGGAACATTATTATACGGAACATCATCAAGGTACATAGCGTAATTGTTTATTTTTTGTGAAGTAGAAGCTAATCCCCCAATAAAAGTATATTTGTTTTTTTCTTTTTTGAATATCGCGTCACCTAAATGCTCTGTATGGTATGGGCTAAAAGTATATAAAACTATATAGTAATGTTTCTTCGGAGTTTTAACCATTTTTACAATGTTAACAGGTTTTGATGAATCAAAATCAGGTACTTTCTCCTTTAAGTTGTCTATAATTTGACGTTTAATTGTATCAGGATATGTTGTCTTGGCTAAAGTTGGTGAACAAGCGATTAAATTTAACAGCAAAGCAATTGCAAATAAACAAATGATATATTTACGCATCTACCTTCCTCCTAAAACTATGGATTATACATACCTTTATAATTAGGATGTCCCATATTGATATGATTAACAGTAAAGGAATATGAACTTTTAGTTCATTATGCTTTTGCTTTATTTGAGTATGTTTTTTATCTATTGTGGATAGTTTTGTACCTAATGAGGGACTCTATCTACAAATTGAATTAAAGGAGCAAGATACATATGAAAAAAATAATTTCTTCATTATCAGTAATAATAATGTTTTGTACATTATCTGCTATTAATGTACATGCCAAACCAAGCGAAGAATTTATAGTAAATACAATTACACAAGACTTTGTAAAAACACATAATATTAAAGTGAATAACTACGCGTACATACCCATGAGAGAGTTACATCCTCATAAAGATAATTTAACCTCTGAAAAGAAATCATTACTAACTATTGTTAAGAATATAGCTGAAGAACAAATGATGGGTGATTGGGCACCTATAATTTATGTTGATAAAGAAAACAAAAAAGGGTATGCATTAGAAAAGAAACTAAGCGGAATAAACAAGTTGCATTTATTATCTTATGATGAGACATCTAAACAGTGGAAGATGTCCGAGGATGTCGATAAAATGGGAACGGATTTAGCTGATTTAGGTCTTTTAAAAAGAGCTATTTAAAAGGTACATCTAATAATGAGGAAAATTATTTTAACTATATTAATGACACTAATTTTGTCAAATGCTTCGATAGCTCATGCCAATAGGGACCTACCAACCAAAACAAAAGCAACACGAGAAAATATTTTAGAAGATGCGGTGATTGATTTATTAGATACCCAAATGACACAAGCAGCGGAAAAATATTACGGTGCAGAAAATAGTAAGGGAGTACGGTTTGATTGTCGGCGGGTGTTATCTATAAAGAAATTGGACCATCCAGGTTCCATGATGTTTGAAGCAACACTTGAAGGAATGTCGTATTTTGGTCCTCATAATCCACCTTCTCATATTTTTACGGTGACGATTAGAAAGGATTATCATACCAACGGTTGGGTGATGAAGTCATTTAAAGTAAGAAAATTGAAACCTCACGAAGCGCATGAATGCAGAGACCCTGCGTAGATAGATATAAAAATACCCCTTCTAACTTTTAGAGGGGGCATTGACTATAAATTAGTTATTTTTTATAAGTTATGAATCTATTTTTTCATACCTTTTAATTTCTTTTGTCATTAATTTATCAATTTTAATTTGGTAGTTTTCAACCTTCTTTTTATATGCATTAACTAAAGTCCGTAACTCTGTTACCTCTTCACGCAATTCTTCCATAGTCTTATCCTTTAATTCATTAACAGATTCTACGCCACTTAATGCTACATTTTTTTCATTTATAGCACCAATTTCAATAATGAGCTTGTCGTACCAATTGTCTAAGTATTCCTTTCTACTCTCACTGTACAAGGTTCTGGAAGTTACTTTTAAAGAAGTGGCTATTTTATTTAAAGCATCTGTTTTATTTAGTTTAGATTCTATATATTCACCATTCTTCGCCTGACGTAAATAAGTACGTTTGGCTCCTGATGCAGCCCTCGTGAGTTCTGTGTTTGTAAATTTAGCTTTCGCCATTAAAACTCACCTCGCTCAATGAACTTATTCATTTGCTCTACTGTTGGGTAAGGATATTTTTTGTAATATTTCTTAATATATTTTTGTGCCCAAGAATTAACTTCTTTTTCTAATGTCACAACTTCCTTTTCACTTATCTGAGGAAACTTGATAAATAATTGTTTAAATGCTTCATTTAAATCCTGTTTAATATCCTTTATTTTTACTGGCAATACTCTTTTCTCCAATTTGTCTTTTGTTTTCTTCAAACTTGTTTCGTTATGGTGAATGAACACAATCCATCTCGCTAACTCTGCTTTATGTTCCCTTAACATATCACTATCTGGGCTATATTTAGAACACTTATAACACTTTAATGTATGATGAAAACAAGTAACCTTTGCGTGAGCATTACAATTATGGGTCCGCATTGGAAATCCAGTAGGAGCTTCACCGTCAGGTAGATATGAAGTTGAGGGCAGTTCAATTTCTTTCACTTCTTTAAATAATTTTTCTATAAAGGACTTAGCTATTTCTTCATCGTCTACAGAATCCACTATCATTGCCGTTGTATTTAAAATTGAACTAACATCAAGAATCTTTTCACTTAATTGAATATCTAAGTGACTGTTGTCTTCGGCTCCTATGTCATACAAGCCTCTCTCAGCCATATCCCCGAATTTTTCTAGAGTCTCATTAGCAATTGTTAATGTATAAGTAAACTGAGATTTCAAGTCCGAATGCCCTAATTTTACTGCTATGTCTTCATCTGAAAATCCTTTTATTTTCATATAAGTTGCACACATTCTTCTTAAATCGTGAGTTCCGAAAAAGCCATCTTTGATTTCATCTCCGAATATTTTTTTCTGTAACTCGTGTAAGTAAAAAGAAGCATTTTCTGTAGCGTACAATCTATCATTTCTCGAAGAAGCTAAGAGCCTTTCAACTTTCAAATCATCACCGTATGTGTAGATATCAGAATTCGCCTCAATTGGTTGAAAAGGTGCTAAAGATTGAAGCTGTTTAACCCATTTTTGACCCTCTTTGGATATCTTTATCCGACTAGGTTTCCCTGTTTTGGTTTTATGAAACTCAATAAATACGTCATTGAACCTATTTTTCATTAAACACTCTTTCTTTAACAGCACAATTTCATGAATCCTTTTTCCCGTTTCAAGTTGCAATAAGCAAATTCTTCTTCCTCTAAAATGAGCTAAATCATTTTCCCTATGATAAGGGGACTGGTCATCAAGTAAAACTTCAATTAGTTTAACGGCATTACGAAAGTTAATTTGCTTTCCATACTTTGTTGTCTTTCTTCCTAATCTTGATGTTGGAATAATTTTATTTGTATCAATAAAGATTTGATTTTCCTTTGAATAATAAGTGAACCAATTACTCAAAGCCGCAATAAAATCGCCAAGAGATGATTTTTCATAATCCTTAATCACTTCAGAGAAGACTTCAAATAATTTTCCGTCCAGAACATCTTGAATAGAATAACAATCGTTTATATCAAAGTACTCTACAGCCATATATCGTAGCATTCTAGAATATTTTCTCCAGGTAGTCATAGTAATTTGACTATATGTTTCGTTCCTGAATGAGCCTTCCGAATTTATATACTTATGCATGTAGTCTTTTTTAGTTCGTTCGTACAGCGGTCCAAAAATAAAAGTCTGAAAAGATTCAATCAGTTCCGTCTTTATGTCACTTTTGCTAAAGTTTTCAAGTGTAATATCCCAACTTTCTCTCTCCGAAGTAAACTTTGATTTTTTAGGAGTAAAGTTAATCACTTCTGTAATTGGAGACTCATTTTCTCTTGATAAACAGTAACTAATAAATACACAAATCTTTTTCTTGGCTATTAATGGCTTAATTTTATTACCGTTTATTAATATTTCGTTCGTAATAGGTCTTAGATTGCTTTTTTCTAACAATCCATACCCTGCACACCAAAGACGATAAACCAGCCTTCTAACATCATTTACGTCTCTCTCGTAACGTCTTTTGTCGTCACCATATGATTTAAACCATTCATCATAGTTTTCTTCAATTAACCTGTTCAATGTTTGGAAATTATCTAGTTTTTCAAAAACGCTATATTTGTTATATCTTTGAATAAAGAAACTCTCAAAAACTTCATCCAATGAAAAGGATATCCTTTGGCATAAAGATAAGAGTCTAAAATATTCAAACAAAGTACTATCAGTTTTAATGCTATTCAAATCCATTTTAAAAATTTCTTCAAATGGCGTGCTTATTATATATTCATAATTCAGCAATTCATCATCTGGCACTAAAACTGACAATTCTTCCATTGTAAAATGTTCTTTAACGTATAATCGAATTGGAATACCTCTGATAACTACGGACTCATTTGTATTATTAACGATTGCCTGATTAAACATTTTTGAATACCTCCTTTATGTCCTGTCCTTGAATACGATTTTTAACCATTTCCCATACTTTTTCTGCCGATACACCTAAATCCATAATTCTCTTTTGGATTAAAGCAATTTTTTTAATTGAATCAGCTGCCACAGGATTGTCGTAAGAGAAATTTTCGCTATTCTTTATTAATGATTGATGATTCATTGCATGTTTGGCTAGTTTTTCTACCGCTTCCTCTATCTCTTCTTTTCTTAAAATAAAATGCTGGCATCCCCAACAGCGATAGTATGTCTCACAATTTTCTTGTGCCATACACCATCCCATATCTCTTTTCTTTCCAAATTGTTTTAAAAACGTGTTTAGCTCCATTTGTTTATTCATGGTTTCAAAAATATCATTATCTACAAGTTTGTCATCTGTGAGCAAATCCAGTAATCTAAGATAAAATTTCCCCGATAACTCCTTCTTCTCGTAACCATCAACAATTGAGTATAAAAGTGTATTTTTGGATATTTTACTTCGAAGATATTGCATCGTCATATCTGTGTTATGATGTCCTAATACAAATTGTGTAGCCCGTATATCTCGTGTTTCTGCTTGCACTTTTGTAGCTATGAAGTGTCTAAATCCATGAGCACCAACTTGTATTTTGCTATCTGTTTCTTTTTCATACTTTTTAACTTCAGAAATTTGAGGAAGTATCTTTTCTTGTAAAAAATCTCTAATCCAATCTTCAGGCACAAGATAGGGGTATTCATCTAATTGAAATAAATGAATGTATGACTGTTTATTACTTGGATTTATTATTGGTTTAAACCCCTTGTTTTTCACTCTGTCTTGGAGCTTTAAAACAGTTTTAACACCTAGCTTATCTAAGATAGGAAACTCGCCATTTACGTTCCCCCCTTTATCTTCATAAGTAGAAGTTAATCCATATAACTCTTTTGAATTCATAAGAGGATACATACAGTCATTTGATAGATTGCGAATAAAGTTAAATCTTACTGGGCAACTCGAAGCTATTAGCCAAAAGTCTTTGCACAGTGATTCTATTTCATTTAATGGTGTATACTCATAGCATTTTTTCACAATGTTTTCTGCTAACCCCTCAATGGGAAAGGCTCGTCCGTTCCCTTCTGCGCGAGCATTGGTAACCTCTTTTGATTTACCTTTAAAGAAGGACTCAGGATAATCTATTAACCTTGGGAAAAGTTCGAAATCAGAAATACCCCACAATATAAATTTTTTTATTTGATATATTATATTAAGAGCTCCTTCTAAACCTCTGCCTTCCTCAATTAGCCAATTGAAAAAATGAATATATGCATTGCCATTAAAATTGGCTAAGCTTATATCATCTTGTTCATCTATAAATGCAAATAATTTTTTAATGCCTATCTCGTGTGAAGAAATTGTACTTGCACTATATCCTATAGATTTCATATAAAATGAATACTGTTTAAAAACGGTTGAATACATTGGGTATTGTTCTGACATTTTATCTAACCATTTTTTATATTTCTTTTGATTTATTACCTTTTGAGTTAATCCATAATGAATGCGAATTTGTTGTAATAACATTCTTGGACTTCTTCTGCCAAGCTTATACAATTCATAAACCCATGAAATGTGTTCACTGTCTAATTCTTCATCAGTTAGTTCCTTAAATGACTTGCTATAAAATATACATAATATTGCTGCTATAGCCTTGCAGGACCTACCCACACTCTTCTTTCGAAAACTTTCAATAAAATCTGCTTCTTCTACCGATAAATAGCCGTAATGCAAGGCATAGTCAACAAAAGTTAAGGCAAATTTCGGTCCATTCCTAAAGAAGTATTCTTTTAGTGCTATTAAGGAATCAGGGTCACTAAATAAATTCCTTTCACATGCCCACATTAGAAGATAGGAAGAATCTGTTGCATTTTTATATAAAATCATTTCTTTTTCAGTAGTAGGTGTTTTCAACCATGCTTCACCACTGCCATAAATCTTCTTTAATTGGACTAGGATTCCATCAAGTTGCTTTAATTTTTTCTCATCATAAATATTGGGAAAGTCTTTATATTCAAGCCAATTCTTGTTCATATAATTCTCCTTAACGCTTTACATTTTTTCAGAAAAAGTATCAATCATATCTGTTGTAAACGATGAATCATCCCTGTGTTCTTCGTTGCTTGGCAAGTAATGTAGATATATCCTTTTAGTAATATTTTCGTTACTATGTCCTAACCACTGAGAAACAAAAAATAGACTTTCTTTTCTTACTCTTATTAAATAAGTCGCAAAAAAGTGTCTAAAAGTATGAGGAGAAAACTTTGAATAGACATTAAAACTATCTAAACCTTTGATTAAGCTATTGTATTTTGAATAGATACTTCCACCACTAATCGGCTTTCCTTTTGAATTATTGGCATTTGAATAAAATAAAAAATCGTGTGATAGATTTGTAGTTTCTAATACAATCTGACGTTCAAAAATATGGTCAATTAACAAAGATAAGAAATCTTCTTGCGAAAATAACAAAGGAATATTTCTACTTTTACTTTTGTGTTGTGATTGAAAATCAAATGTATCTCTCCTTACTACAGAACAGACCCACTTTCCCAACCTTTCATCGAATTCAATGTCACCTTTTAAATTACTTTTAATCCATTTTTTTGCGTCATTTAAGTCCCACAAGTAAAACTCTTTTGGTATGTTTCTTGTATTAATCATAAGATTACAAGCCTCAGCTCTTCTTAAACCAAAGCATTTTAAAATTTCGAATAACAACTTTGACTGAGTATCATTATCAGGAATTAAACTCATAAATCCCTTCACTTCTTCGACAGAAAATACTTCTTCTGAAAGAGGCTTCACCTTGTCGTTAGACATGAGTTTCGTATCTATTCCTGCTTCGTTTAAAATTGCTTTTATGTTAAAAACTACTACTTCTTTATTTTTATTTGTCGTACCTGATATCATCGTATTTTGCTTAATTACTCTTACAGGTAAGACGTTTATGTCTATTTCTTCATACTTTACAGTGTAGTTTTTTAAGAACTCTAAATAATCAAGAGCTACCTTTATAAATTTTGATATGGTATCCAAATCATAATCTTCAAATGTATCTTTACTCATAAAACCTTCTTTATCATGAGATATACTTGTGACATTATTCAATGATAAAGCACGCTCGTGCAAAGGGATTTTATCAATTAATGACCATTCAAGAGCAGAGTACGGAGCTCTTATCTTTTTTAATATTTGTAAGTATGTAGCAAATGAACTCATTACGATTAACAAATCTACTTCCACTAAGTTAAAATTCCAAATCATAATAAAATCAAGGAATTTTTTCAGCTTATGTGCGCTAGCGCTAACCGTATTAATTCTTCCGTTTTCGTGTTTCATTTTCAGTAAAAAACAAGTAGCCTCATGGTGTATTTCATGTTCAGGAGTACTAAGGTGAACTATGTTCTGCTTACCGTTAAAATCAACGTAGTTTAATCCTTTTATCTTCAGGGATGAGTAATAATTAATAAAGCTCTTTATTCTTTCTTTTTCATCAAGGATGTTTGCTATCTCTAGCAATTTTTTATAATTCATTTACTCGCCCCCTCATTCAAAGAAAGTAAACCAATAAATATTTCTATGCCCTTAAAATCAAAGTTATCAACCAAATTCTCAATTGCTTTTATCGCCAATAAATTTTGACTAAAACCAGTTAATTTCCCCATAGATTCCAATTTTTCTTTTAAGGGCGAAGGTACGAAAAGTTGCAATCTTTTTGTTTCCCCTACGGATTCATTTATCGTTATTAGGTTGCTAAAGATTTTTTCACCATTAACTTCAAAATTTTTAACTAAGCTATGTAATGCTATAATCGCTAAATGATTTTGACTAAGACCAATTTCTGTTGCTGTCTGTTCTAACCTATTTTTTAATGATGTTGGTAAATAAAGTTGTAGTCTTTTTCTTTCAGTCATCATGTTCACCTCTGACACTCAAATCAATGTTTTTATAACATTGATTTGATGTTACTATAACAAGGAAAATATTTCAACAGAAAAGTTTTACAAACAAAAAAGAGCACCTTAACTTGTGCTCCCTCTTACTTCCCATTTATTTTATTATGGATAGACTCAAGCATGTTATTTACATTTGACATGTACCTTTTTTTATACCAGTTGCTGAACGAAGGGTGGGGCTGGTCATGTATTACATCCCATTTTTCTTCTCTTAAATCTGCTACTTTAAAAAAGGTTTCTGCTGTTCTACCACATGGAATAAATAATACCTCTCTATTCCTCAAGAGCTCTAATTCACTCCGAAAATCATTTAATACAATCTCTTGCATATTTCTTCTATTTTCATCTTTATATGTAGCCTTAGTATTTACACGTATTTTTTCTAAAACATCAAAGAACTCATTGTATTCCTCAATGTTAAAGACACCATATATTCCTTTCACCTTTTCATTTATATAAGCTGTTCTCTGCATGGGGATAGGACAAATATTCATCACTCCTATTTTCCCTTTGCCCTCCACTAATTCAGAATTAAATTCTTTTTTTAATTTAATTCCTAACGCTTCTTTTTCCTCATCGCCATATAGTACCTTGCTCATTGCTTTTCCTGATAGTCCTGACACTGGCGCTGTGTTAACTAACTCATCTACGTGTGGCGACTCTAATACAAACACTACCTTTGTACGCTCATCTATTAAGCTATTTACTTTGTAATTTTTCTTTAACTCGCAATATTGTTTAAATAACATTTCTTTACTCACTCTTTCTCGTCCTCCTCCTCTATTAACCACTAACATTCTTCAAAAACTTCCTCTATCCTCTTTGAAGAATAAATACCTTTAAACACCCGTATGACAACCTTAATCACATTTAGTTAAATGAACTATTCATATATTTCCAAAACTCGGATGAGGAACTCCTTTTAATAGTTCCCATTTCGCATTTTCTATATTTGCCGCTTCTACGAATGTTTCTGCTGTCTTGCCACATGGAATAACTGTAATATTTCTATCTTTAAAC
>Ga0209463_1001166_pt1 | contig 16660 bp, 17 predicted proteins | sample AgamicMgSfrz_FD_187169 | JGI IMG/M metagenome (GOLD analysis project Ga0209463, IMG submission 187169) | Agave microbial communities from Guanajuato, Mexico - Mg.Sf.rz (SPAdes) (version 2) | ecosystem: Host-associated > Plants > Phyllosphere > Phylloplane/Leaf | place: Guanajuato, Mexico... | reverse complement strand
TATTGATTATTCCATTTATCTTGGCACCACTTGTAAATGGAATTGTTTCATACTTATTTTTCCAATTTCATTTAATACCTATGATTATGGCGAAACTTCCGTTTACGGTTCCAGCACCAATTGCTGCAATTATAAGTACAGATTGGACGATTATGGCAGGGGTATTAGTTATTTTGAACTTCTGTATCTCACTTGCTATCTATTTTCCATTCTTTAAAATGTTCGAAAAGCAGCACTTAGAGCAAGAAAAAGAACAATCCCAATCTAAAACTGCGTAAGGGGATGATTTCATGTTGGAGATGATTTTATCAGGGGGAGTATTGGTTGCTTCCTATATCGTATTTTTGAAAACGAATATTGGAGCAAGATGGACAATCTGGAAATCAATCGGCTTATCCATTCTGGTAATCCTGCTATCAATGCTTCTATTTGTCTTTACAGGCGGAAAATTTTATTTAGTCGTAATCGTACCAACCATTATATGTGCTGTATTTGTCACCGTCAGTTTTCAAAGGTATATAAACAATGTTCAAAAAATAATAGCAGAAAAGTATGCAAATCGTGAGGTGTAAGGAATGAAGCGTTTAGGTGTCTCCATTTATCCAGAAAAATCAATGATGGAAGAGGATAAACAATATTTGAAAATGGCAAAAGCTTATGGGTTTGATCGTGTATTTACTTGCTTACTATCAGCTTCAAAGTCGAAAGACGAATTAATGCGAGAATTTACCGAGATTATTACTTTTGCAAAGGCATTACATATGGAAGTTATTTTAGATGTCTCTCCTGCCGTCTTTGACAAATTAAGTATTAGTTATGATGATTTAGGTTTTTTCCATGAGCTAGGTGCTGATGGAATCAGACTTGATTTAGGATTTGACGGATTAAAGGAAGCGAAAATGACAAATAATCCTTATGGTTTAAAAATAGAGTTGAATATGAGTAATGATGTTGATTATCTGTCCAATATTTTAACACATCAAGGGAATAAGGATTATATCATTGGATGTCACAATTTTTATCCGCAAAAATATACCGGTTTACCATATGACTTCTTTATAGAATGTTCGAAACGCTTTAAAAAATATGGCATTAGAACTGCCGCCTTTATAACATCCTCAGTAGGACAAATTGGGCCATGGGATATTAATGACGGGTTATGTACGTTAGAACAGCATCGAAATCTGCCAATAAACATCCAAGCAAAGCATTTATGGGCAACAGGGCTTATTGATGACATCATCATTGGCAATGCTTATGCAAGTGAGGATGAGCTTCGTATACTTGGGGAGCTTAATCGGGATATTTTAGAACTAGAAATTGAATTAGAGCCTGATGCAAGCGAATTAGAAGCTAATATAGCTTTAAACGAAACACATATACGCCGCGGTGATATTACAGAATATATGATTCGTTCAGTAGACGTACGAAAAAAATACGCTGATCATTCTGTTGAGGAAAAACAATCAGTGCCGCAAACGACTGGAGATATTTTTATTGGCAATAATCAGTTTGGAAAATATAAAGGCGAATTGCAAGTTGTGCTAAAGGATATGCCTGAAGATAATCGGAAAAACAAAATCGCAAAAGTTGTTGCTGATGAGCATTTTCTAATAGAGTATATCAAGCCCTGGAGCTCCTTTAAGTTGGTAAATGTAAAATGATTTCTACACTTTCCTATTGTTTGTTGGTACAATAAAAGGAAAAAAAGTTAATCGAAGATGAGAAACACTGGAAAGGTAGATCTTTATGAAATTGTTACGGAAAAAGGGACCATTTTATATTCAAGTGAAAAATGAATTAAAAGAACGGATGATAAAAGGAGTCTATCCTAAAAATTCGTTAATCCCGCCTGAACCCGAATTGGAAAAGGAATTCGGTGTTAGTAAAATCACGATTCGCAAAGCTGTCGAACAGTTAGCCCTTGAAGGCTATGTCGAAAAACATAGTGGTATTGGTACGAAAGTATTAGATAATCGTGCCATTTCAAAACTGTCAAAGGGGCAGGGATTTTCTGAATATTTATTATCGACAGGATATACCTTAAGAAAGGGTAACGTAACAATTTCTAAAATAGATGTGTCAGACCATCCAATCTTATCTAACGTTTTTCATGAAAAAGAGTGCTATTGTATTGAGCGAATTTTTACGTTAAATGACCAGCCGTACATTCATTTTACTCACTATATTCCTGGTCGTTTTTTACTTTCGCTTGACCCTGATACATTTAAAAATTCCCTGTATGAAGTGCTGTATGAAAAGGGAGTATACTTTAATCGGTTTCAAGATGAATTTGGAGTGGAAATTCCAAGTGAAGAAATTGCTCGGTTGCTAAATATTGAGCCGAAGCCATTATTTCAAAGAACACGTTTTTCGTATGACATCAATGAACAATTAATCGAATATTCGATTGGCTACTATAATACGGATATTCATAAATATGTTGTGAACTTAAATATATAGTCAATGTAAAAAGCTAAGTTACTACATTTGTACTTAGCTTTATATGATTAATAATTTGAAGGATATATATTTATTACATATCAAAACATTATAACGTTATGTTTTTACGGGAAATCATTATAAATTTTATCTATTATCTTATTTTTGAAAGCGTCTTTAAATAGAGTACGGAAAAGGTGAATGGTATGAAAGATTTCGTATTACATCATGTAAAGAGAATAACCGGAGAGGAAATCGATATTGTCATAAATGACGGTAAAATTGCCAAACTCATGCCTGCAGGAACTGGACTTGGCGAGCATATGATAGATTGTTCAGGTGTTTACGTATCAAGTGGTTGGATCGATTTACATGTCCATGCATTTCCTGAATTTGATCCGTACGGTGATGAAATTGATAAAATCGGAGTAAATCAAGGTGTGACGACAATTGTTGATGCTGGTAGCTGTGGTGCAGATCGAATCTCCGAGATGGCGGCAAGCAGACAAAAAGCAAAAACAAATGTATTTGCATTTTTGAACATCTCCTCTATAGGTTTACAAAGAGTAGATGAATTATCCAGATTAGAATGGATCGATAAGACAAAAGTTCTACAAGCAGTAAACGATTATAAGGAATTAATCGTTGGCTTAAAGGCACGGATTAGTAAAAGCGTGGTTTGTGATAATGGGATTGAACCCTTAAGGATTGCACGATCACTTTCAAATGAAACAGCATTGCCGTTAATGGTCCACATCGGTTCTGGTCCACCATTCATCGATGAAATTATTCCTCTCCTAGAGAAAAGAGATATCATTACACATTATCTCAATGGGAAACAAAATAATCTTTTCGATACACAAGGAAAACCGCTCCAAGTGTTAAAAAATGCCATTGGACGCGGTGTGCATTTGGATGTTGGGCATGGTACAGCAAGCTTTTCCTTTAAGGTTGCACAATCGGCAAAACGTCATAACATTGGATTAAATACAATTAGTACAGATATTTATCGAAACAACCGGATAAACGGTCCTGTATATAGCTTGGCTAATGTTCTAACAAAATTCCTTTCCCTAGGATATTCGCTGGAGGAAGTAATCATGGCAGTTACGACAAATGCTGCTAACTGGTTAAAAAAACCGGAGCTTGCTTGCATAAAGGTTGGGGCTGTTGCGAATTTGACCCTTTTTACTGTTCGGAATGAACCGATTACCCTCACTGATTCTGAAGGTGAAAAGCGGGAAGCGAAGCAAAGAATAGAAACAAAAGGAGTGGTTATAAATGGAGAATTCATTAAATGCTAAATATGGACTTAAGCGTGTAATTAATGCAAGTGGGCGAATGAGTATCTTAGGTGTGTCAGCACCAACTGATACGGTGATGGATGCCATGAAGCAAGGTGGACAAAACTATGTGGAGATCGCAGATTTAGTCGACAAAGCAGGTGATTATGTTGCAAAAATCCTAGGTTCAGAGGCTGCAGTGATCGTAAACTCGGCATCAAGCGGGATTGCTCTTTCTGTTGCAGCAATTGTAACACAGGGCAATCGCCGTAAAAGTGAGCGACTTCATCAAGAGAATATTCCGAAAAGTGACATCATCATGCTAAAGGGTCACAATGTACAGTACGGAGCACCTGTGGAAACGATGATTTATTTAGGCGGTGGAAAGCCTGTTGAGGTTGGCTATGCCAATGAAGGGAAAGCGGAGCATATCGAAGATGCCATTTCTGAGAACACAGCAGCTATCCTCTATGTCAAATCACATCATGCCGTTCAAAAAAATATGATTTCTGTTGAGGAAGCATGGGAGGTTGCCAAACGGAATGAAATTCCACTTATCGTTGATGCAGCAGCAGAAGAGGACCTGCAAAAATATGTGAAATTCTCTGACCTTGCGATCTACAGTGGTTCAAAGGCGATCGAAGGACCAACTTCAGGAATTGTTGCTGGCAAACGAATCTATATGGAGTGGCTAAAGACACAATTACATGGGATTGGACGAAGTATGAAAGTCGGGAAAGAAACAACATTCGGCTTACTTCAGGCACTTGATGAATACGGCAATAAAGAAGACAAAAGCGAACAAGAGAAAGAAGCATTGCAAATATTAATGTCACTTAATAAGCTTGATGGCGTCACCGTAACGATTGTTCAGGATGAAGCGGGCCGTGCCATTTTCCGTGCCAGAATTCAAATTGATGCTGAACAAGTTCAATTAACAGCAAAAGAAGTGAATACAAGACTGCGAGAGGGTGAGATTGCCATTTATACACGTGATTATGGTGTGAGACAGGGCTATTTCGATATCGATCCCCGTCCGCTGCAGCATGATGATATTCAGGTAATTGAATCTAAGCTACGTGAAATAGTGGGAGGAAAATAAAATGTCCAATATCTCAAACCGTTTTTACAGGAATCGTGTTGCCTTAAATGTTTTAGCAAATAGTGTTGAGAATGCAAAAGAGGTTTTTGAAGCTGCTGAAGGCTATGTGTTAGTTGGTGTTCTTTCGAAGGATTATTCTACAGTAGAAGAAGCAGTCACAGCAATGAAGGAATATGGGAAAGAAATAGATGAAGCAGTATCGATTGGATTGGGCGCAGGTGACAACCGTCAAGCTGCTGTTGTTGCAGAGATTGCAAAATACTATTCCGGCAGTCATATAAACCAAGTGTTTCCTTCTGTTGGAGCTACACGTGCCAATCTTGGTGAAAAAGATAGTTGGATTAACAGCTTGGTATCACCAACAGGACGAGTAGGTTATGTGAATATATCAACAGGGCCAATTAGTGCAGCACACGAGGAGCATGCAATTGTACCAATCAAAACTGCTATTGCGCTTGTACGCGACATGGGCGGAAATGCATTAAAATACTTCCCAATGAAAGGGTTAAGCAGTGAAGACGAATTCCGCGCTGTTGCACAAGCATGTGGTGAAGAAGGCTTTGCATTAGAGCCTACAGGCGGGATTGACAAAGAGAATTTTGAACAAATTTTGCGTATTGCTTTAGAAGCCAATGTCCCGCAGGTTATTCCACATGTGTATTCCTCGATTATCGACAAAAACAAAGGAAATACAAATGTCGAGGATGTACGTGAATTACTTGCAACTATAAAGAAATTGGTTGATCAACATGCCTAAGAATGTTGCAGCATTTGGAGAGGTTATGATGCGTCTGCAGGTGCCTGGATACAAACTTCTCTCCCAAGGAAGCACTTTAAACTATTCCTTTTCTGGTACAGGAGTGAACGTAACCGCAGCACTAGCAAGATTTGGCCATACGGGGCTGCTTGTGTCCACATTGCCAGAAAATCCAATTGGTGATGCAGCTCTTTCCTACCTTCAAAAACTTGGAATCACAACATCATTCATTAGACGAGATGGAAAGTATGTTGGTATGTACGTATTAGAAAATGGCTTTGGTGCCAGGCCAAGTAGGGTTACATATACCAATCGGCTTGAAAGCAGTTTTAATACCGCAGCTGAGGGAACGTATGATTTTAACGCCATCGTAAAGCAAGTCGATATTGTCCATTTTTGTGGCATCACGCTAGCAATGAATGATACTGTCCGTCATCTTATGAAAACATTAGCCAAAGCGGTAAAGGAAAATGGGGGGACAATTGTTTTTGATTGTAACTACCGTCCATCGCTCTGGGGTGAGGCCGGATATATAAAAGCGAAGCCACATTACGAAGAAATGCTGCAGTTAGCTGACATTGTCATGATGAATGAAATGGATGCACAGTTTGTACTAAACTTGAAAACAGAGAAGAATGATCGCAGTGAGCAGCTGAAGGAATTAATTCCAATTGTTGCAAAAACCTATAACATCTCTGTCATTGCTGGCACACACCGGACAATCAACGGTGACAATACACATTCCTTACAAGGTTTTATCTTTAAGAATCAAGCATTCAGCTTTTCAAAAACATTATCTTTTTCTGTCTATGACAGAATTGGAGCAGGAGATGCCTATACAAGCGGGATTATACATGGTGAAATGGAAGGGTTTCTACCTGAGAAAACAGTTGAATTTGCCGCCGCCGCGGGAATGCTCGCACATACAATCGCAGGAGACACACCAATGTCGACAGAGTCGGAAATATTGCGGGCGATCACAGAATCAGTTGGAGATATTGAAAGGTAAATAGTAAAGAACAGGACTTGTGTAGTTAAGTCTAGGTTAAAGCTGAACTATTATATTTATTAATAGTTCGGTTTTTTTTTATGTTATTGTTTACGGTTTAAATACAAGAAATAAAAATCTTAGTGGAATGGAGCGGAGGCCACTCGATTCTAGCCGTAATTAGAAGATGCTCTAGACCCGGCAGACAAAGACGAGGGTTATCGGAAAGCGAGTGGATGCAGCGCAACGAAATGAAACGTATTAATCTTAAAGACATACTATATTAATTCTCAAAAGGTCAAAAGTTAGATGGATATTTTTTATCATTATTATTATTCTCCACTTATTTTACTTTATCCATCTCAGAGTCCGTAAGGTAAAAAAATTTCTGTTTTGCTAACAAAAATTTCCTGAAGCTTCTCATAGAAAAGTGTAAATACTAAACAGGCAAAAACAGCACAGTTTCTAGGAGGAAATGAAAAAAATGAGAGTGGTACATTCACTAATAGCATGCATGACAATACTTTTTTGCTCAGTCGGTTTAAATCCAACTGTCTCCGAAGCACAACGAGTTACACATGATCCCGTTATTTTCGTTCACGGCTTAGGCGGAAACAGTACGAACTTTTATTTCATAAAAACCTACTTGAAGCAGCAAGGCTGGGCAGACAATGAGCTTTATGCCATTGAATTAGTTGATAAAACAGGCAACAGTATTACTAATGCAAAACAGCTTGCCACTTATGTAGATGATGTACTAAAGAAAACAGGGAAAAAGAAAGTCGATATTATCGGTCACAGTGCAGGCGGCATTAATGCCTTAACATATATCCTTAATACAGGTGGAAGCAAGGTCAGTGATGTTGTGACATTAGGGTCTCCAAATCGTGTAATAACAACAAAAGCACCTGTAGGAACAGATCCTAACCGCAAGATTTTGTATACTTCCATTTACAGCACAACCGATTATATAACACCATACCGTCTTTCCATCCTTGATGGAGCGAAAAATATCCAAATCAGTGGCGTTGACCATTTGGGGCTAGTTGCTAGTAAAAAGGTGAACGAGTTAATTAAGGCTGGATTAGATGGCGGCGGTTTGAATACGAATAAATAGTTATTGCATAGGACATCCGAAACTCTTATTGATGAAAGGTCAATAAGAGTTTTTTTAAGAAAAAATGAACATATTACAAGTAGAATTCTTACTAAACTGCATCTATGATCCTCTATATATTAGTGGTTTGAATCTTTTATTTTACCTAGCAAATTACCAACCTAGCAAATCTTACCGGTTGTTTCTCCTCCCGAAATAGATAACAATTAGTTATAGCAAGATAACTTTTTGAAAACAGGGAGGAAATAATGAAGAATACTAAATTACTAATTTCATTAGTTGCGTGTATGGCTATTTTTGTTTCTGTTGTTGGCATTAAGCCTTCTGTATCTAAAGCAGCATCAAGTCATGATCCAGTCATTTATGTCCATGGTACAGGCGGGAACAGCACCAACTTCTTTGCGATTAAAAGCTATCTAAAGTCACAGGGCTGGGCAGATAACGAGCTTTATGCGATTGAACTAATCGATAAAACAGGTAACAGCTACACAAATGCAAAACAGCTTGCAACATATGTTGATCAAGTGTTAAAGAAAACAGGCAAGAGCAAAGTCGATATTATCGGTCATAGTGCCGGCGGAATTAATACACTGACGTATATCTTGAATACAGGCGGAACAAAAGTCAATGATGTTGTGACATTAGGTTCACCTAACCGCTTCATTACATCAACAGCACCTGTTGGAAAAGACTCTAATCATAAAATTTTGTATACATCTATTTACAGTTCAAGTGATTATTTAGTACCAACATGGCTATCTAACCTAAAAGGAGCGAAAAACGTTCAGCTTAGTGGGATTGGCCATTTAGGATTGGTTGCTAACAGCAAGGTCAATGAGCTTATTAAGGCAGGATTAAATGGCGGGGGCCAGAATACGAACTAATATAAGATATAAGAAAAATGACTCAAGAGCTGTCTTGAGTCATTTTTTTTATAAACATTAATCAACCATTTTTAGTATACGAGTTTATTATTTTGCCGTGATCCAATTCATGTACTGTGTCACACAGAATTTCGATATCCTCTCTACTATGGCTTGCGAGTAATATTGTTTTTCCTTGATTTTTCAGCTCTAAAAGGACCTTGCGAATATCTTTCACACCTTGATTATCCAAGCCATTCATCGGTTCATCAAGAATAAGAATATCAGGATTCTCCATCAGTGCCTGAGCGAGACCAAGTCGCTGCCTCATTCCAAGTGAATATTTGCCGACATGCTTTTTGCTTTTAGAATCTAATCCAACCTTTTCAATTACTTGCAGAATCTGTTCTTTTGAGATTTGCTTTTTGATTGCAGCAAGAAATTTTAAATTGGTGTACCCATCATAATTAGGAAGAAAACCCGGTGCTTCAATAATTATTCCAATATTCTCTGGTACGTCACAATCCTTCCCGATTTGCTGATTAGCTATCTTAATACTTCCAGCCGCAGGGAGAACGAACCCGCAAATACATTTTAAGAGCATTGTTTTCCCAGAACCATTCCTGCCAACTAAACCGTGGATCTTATTTTCTTCAAATGATAAGGAAATATTATTTAATACAGTCGTTTCTCCAAAGCTTACTGTTAAATCATGGACCTCTATACCTGCTTGCATCTTAATTACTCCTTTCTTGTTTAAATAGGTGGTAATACATTAATCGTTTGTTTACGGTTTATTACAATGGCTGATACTAACAATGCTCCAATCAGTAGAGCAAAACAAATATAAATATAGGTTATCGACGGCATTGGTGTTGTGCCATTAATATCAATCCGGGCAAGATTGCTCCATGACACAGGTGAAAAACGGTACAAATTATCGTTATTAGTTACAGTCGCATCTAAAACTAGCAGGAAAGATGCTGTTAATATGCCAAACACTCTAGTATTCGAAAAGGAATTAATAACATAAATGATAAGCCCTAATAATACTCCGGTTAACCAGGAAAGCAGGAGAGAAAACCACAATGCTTGAACAGGCGAAAAATAGTGTAAAACATCTGAAGGAATATATGTTTTTAAGTTAACTACAGCGGCAGCATTTGTATTTGCAAGTGTGCCAAGAACCTTTCCCCATTCCATCGTAAATTGAATATTAAATAAGTTAAGCCCGATAGATAGAAGCAGGAGAAAGATAAAATAAACTGCTGATGCGATGAAAATATACCCTATTTGCCCGATGCTCCACGGAATTCTGCCGCTTCTTGCGATTATATAGGGCTGGTTCTCGTCAATAAACGGAGCATCACTAAACAGTAATATTAATGGAAAAAAGAAAAGTAGCTTAATAAACTTCTGTGTAAAAAGAAACGGAAACATCCATGGCGAGACATTAATATCAATGTCTTTTCCAAAATCTATGATTTCCTTCGTAAAGCTATGTGTCAATATGATCAGCAGAATAGCGATAATCCAAACGCGGTAATTGGAGGACCATTTACGGAAATTTTGAAAACATACAAATCTTGCTGTATTAAACAACTTCATTACGCACCCTCCTTTTAACTTGATAAGAAAACAGCCAGCCAGCGAGTACTGATAACATAATAAAAATAAAACAAAAGTAGATAAAACTAACGAGGGGACCCTGCTGAATGACATCTGAACTTCTTGTAAGTAAATAAAGGTTAAATGCATTTGGAAGTAGGGTGGTAACTTCTTCTAATAGATAACTGGCAATTACGGGTGCAGCTATTGCAGCAAAGTGAACGGGGATGAATGCAGATAATGTTAAACCAACAACTGTCCATAATGCTGCTGCCATACTAAAAACAAAACTTTGTGCTAATAAATATAAAGGCGGGAAAAAACCAGTACTAAGTGATTTAAATGGTAGAAGCAACACTTCGTTTAAATCTTCATTTGGAAACAAGGGAAACTTAAATGACAATATGATGATAAATAGGATTTGACCTATAAATACAGTTAATATCCCACTGACAAAACAAGTAATAAATTTTGACCATACATATTTGCTTATCCCTGTGCGGATGACAACTGGTTTTATAAATTGGCATTTCCAATCACTGCAGAAGCTGGCTACATAAGGAAATGCTGCAAATAAAACAACTAATTTTTTAAACATTGTTAAACCTATGAAGATATCAAATAAATAAGCTACATCCCCACCGCCATTGTTTATTTCTTGCCAAACACTTATAAAACAAAGCACAGTAACACCGATGATGGAAAGGTAAAAAACAGGCGACGAAAATACTTGCATAAAAGACATAGTTAATGCTCTTCTTTTCATATTAATAGTCACTTCCAATACGCATTTCTTGGCCAGTATCAGCATCAATTATAATAGTAAAATAAACGGGTGCAGTGTACGTATCTTTTCCATCAGTGGACGTTACATCTTGTTTGGCAGTAAAAACCCATGCAGGGATTAGTTCATAGCTAATGGAATCCTGCTTGGACACAATTGGAACATATTCTAATGCTATTTTAGAAATTGTTATGGGGTCTGTTAATACGACGTCCTTATACTTGGTTTTCACCATTTTTAAGGCATCTTCCAAGGAACTTGGATTTACTTTATCCTTTATTGTTGTGCCTGTATCGTAAATGCCGTCTAAAGTTAAGGCGATTATTCCATCTTTATTAACAACACCTATAACCCGGCTTCCAATAACTGCTATGTTGGCAGCATTACTTAAATATCCTTTATTTGTTATGTTTAGATTGTTATGGACAACAGGAAAGGTGACTACATATGCTTCATCAGCCTTTTCCCATTTGCGAGGATGGCTGCCGTCCTTTTGTTCATAGTCTTCCCATTCACTTTTTAATGTCTCTAAATCTAAAGCAACCACATCTGGATTTCCAAGATTAATTACACCAAATTCAGTTGCTGCCTTTTTCACTTGTTCAATGGCTTCATTGCTATTAATATTTTCAAGTGTTGTTTTTTTGTATATATCGTGCAAATCAGCGCGAATATAAGGTTTTGCTCCATATATAACATCAAAATATTCACGATCACTGTAGAACGTATCTTCAAAACGAACAGCACCTAATTGTATGGACATATGCGATCCATCTGTAAATTCAAAGTAGGTATCTTTATAGTCTGGTTTAATATCACTGTTGCTTTTGAAGGTTTCTAATAATTTTTTGTCTGTTACCAAATCCTGCTTTAACGGATCGCTGTTTAAGTCCTTCAATGAGATGGAGAGGGAGGGATATTCGTTATTTTCTCCCCCTGTTATATCTGCTTTAATAAGTAAGTTTTTGTCCAATTCCATATTAAGATTGTCAGGTATTGGTTCATTTGCTATGTTTACCTTTTCTGAATCAGAAGCAGCGTTTTGTTCACCTGTTGGAAAGCAGCCTGAAAGCACGACTAGTAATGTGCAAAGCAACAATAACCGTATTTTTTTCAAGACTTATGCTCCTTTCAATATTAATAATATTAAACATAGACCGATGCAGGTGGTCGGTCTTTGCTAACTTAGCCGTTTTAGCTTTTAGGAATACCAATAACCCTCTGAATGTACAGAGTAAGTATCTGTATCTGCTTGCAGAACTAAGCTTTGACCTTTGTTCGCTTTTATACTATAGGATTTCACAATTTTTTTGACATTCGCTGAAGTTACTCTAATATAACCAGTATAGGATGTTGAGCTAATTGACGGTGTTTTTCTTACATTGTAGTAAAATCTATCTGCGGAGATAACATTATGTTTTGTCGTATAAATATAAGCTTTTTGTTCAGAATCATCTTTCGGATTAGGTGCAGAATACGCTACACCACTATTTTGATTCGGAGTTACATTAAAGGAAAAGGATTTCTTTTGTGCAAACCCAGTTGGAGCTACGATTGAAAAAAGAAAAGCGGTAATTAATAAACCTGGAATAAGTTTCTTTTTCATGTTTTCCTCCTGTTACTGTATTAATAATCTGGCAGGGACCTGCATGTCAGATTACGTTTACAATATAACACGACAAGTACCAAGAAAATTCGACAAATTTGTTAACGTTTTCAAAATGTGGCTTATTTTGATATTTTTAGATTAAAAGTCCTAATAACTTGTGACAACTTTCGTAAAAATTAGAATGCTAAAAAAGGAATGGTGAGGTGATAACACCTAAATCGGCTTTTGCAATGTAAAAAGCTTCAGTTTTTTACAAATGTTTGCAACTAGTTATAATAAGCTGTATATTTAGATTGTAAGCGATTTCATAAAAGGGAGGATAACTAATGAAAAAATGGTACGCTGTATCATTATCATTGCCGTTAGCAGCTAGTTTATCATCCAGGGTAAGTGTTAAGGAAGAGAAAAACCAAAATGATAAAGACGGTGTTTTTTATGAAATCTATGTGAAGTCTTTTTATGATTCTGATGGAAATGGCCATGGCGATTTAAAAGGGGTTATTAAGAAGCTGGATTATTTAAATGATGGAAATAGAAATACGAACAAGGATTTACAAGTTAATGGCTTGTGGTTAATGCCGATTAATACCTCTCCAAGCTACCATAAATATGATGTGACAGATTACTATAGTATCGATCCTGAATATGGAACATTGGCAGATTTTCATGAACTTACATTAGAAGCACATAAACGTGACGTTAAAGTTATTATAGATTTAGTAATCAATCATACAAGCAGTGAACATCCTTGGTTTATAGAAGCCAGCCGAGATGTTACTAGTAAATATCATGATTATTATGTTTGGTCAGATGAACATACTGATTTAAGTGAAACTGGATCATGGGGCCAGCAGGTGTGGTATAAAAATCTGAATGGAGCAGGCTATTATTACGGCACTTTTTGGTCTGGGATGCCTGACTTAAACTTTACTAATCCTCATGTAAGAGAAGAGCTAATAAAGATTGGCCAGTATTGGTTAAAGCAGGGGGCGGACGGTTTCAGGTTAGATGCGGCTATGCATATTTATAAAGGACAAACAACAGATGGTGCATTAAACAACCTAAAATGGTGGGAGCAATTCAGAGCAGCGATGCTAGAGGTAAAACCAGATGTATATTTGGTTGGAGAGGTTTGGGATGTGGCAGAGGTGGTTGCACCATACTACAAGTCATTAGATTCTGCATTTAACTTTGATTTAGCCAGCAAAATCGTTCATTCTGTTAAAAACGGTATAGATGAAGGAATAGCTGCCGCCGCAATAGCTACAGATGAACTTTACAGAACCTATAACCCAAACAAAATCGATGCAACCTTCTTAACAAACCATGATCAAATTCGAGTTATGAGCGAATTAAATGGAGATATAAAAAAGGGCAAATCTGCAGCCTCCATTCTCTTAACATTGCCTGGTAATCCATTCCTATATTATGGAGAAGAAATCGGCATGACAGGCGAAAAACCAGATGAGCTAATTCGTGAACCATTTCGGTGGTACGAGGGTGATGGTGAAGGCCAAACAAGCTGGCAGTCACCTGTTTATAATATTGGCAATAACGGTATTTCAGTCGAAGGACAAGACGATAGGGAAAATTCGCTGTTAAGTCACTACCGTAAAATGATTCGTATTCGGCAGCAGTATGAGGAGTTAGGCAAAGGCAATTTAGAAACTATCGAAGTGAATAATGCCAAAGTTGTTGCTTATAATCGCACGTATAAAAAAAGCTCGATTCAGATTTTTCATAATATCGCAAATGAAACAGTTGTTGTAAAGACTCCACTTATAGGGAAAGTTATTTTCGCAAGTGAACAGGGAGTTAAGAACACGAAATCTTCACTAACCATTCCTGCTCACACAACTGTTTTAGTGAAATAATAATTATTGATTTCAATCGTAGGGCTCTAGGGTTACTAGAGCCTTTTTTTACTTAAAGGATTCACGAGAACGGTTTTCTAGTAACTATAGTTAGTGTCTTATGGAAATCCCCTGCATTTTTTAGTGTAGTGCAGTAGTTTAAGTTATTATTAAAATATTACTAAAATAGGGTAAAATTTATAGTGTCTATATATAGCGACTATAAAGAGTGGAAGTTTGTAAATATACATAAATAGTCTCGTTCATTTACGTGATTTGGTTATCTTTTCAACTAATAGTCACTTTGTTTAGACCTTATACTTATGCACGTAACAATAAAAAAACAGCGAGCACTAAAGTTATTTGGGAATACTATTAGTTATATTGATTCGAGCTTTTTACCTGTATCCAATATTTCAGTATGTTATAGTAAAGAAAGAAGCAATTTAGATATCATAGAATAGTGAGGTAAGGTGTTTTGGCAAAATTATTTTACAGTTTAATTGCTGTACTTATATTGCTTGTAGGCTGCAGCAATAATTCAACGACAAAAGAAGAGGATACAAAGGAAGAAGCTTCTTTTGATGAAACGCAAAAGGAAGTAGTGGATTTCATTAATAATGATGTTGCGAAGGTATCTGCATATGAAACAGAGGCAAATGAAGCATTGGAAACTGTGACAGGCGATAACTTTAAATCAGATGAAGAGCTGTATAAAGTGCTGATTAATCAAGTCATCCCGACATATGAAAAAGCAGTTAATGAAGCAAAAAATATGGAAGTCACTTCTTCCGAATTAAAGCCCTTGAAAAAACAAATGGAAGAAGCAACAAGCACATATTACGATGCGCTTCAGCTTGAAAAACAAGGCTTAGAAACGAAAGAAGAAGATTTATTTGGTCAATCAAACGCAAAAGCGCAGGAGTACTTGCTGTTGATTAAAGATTATCATGAAGATATGGGTAAATTAGCGAAAAAGTATGATATTGACTATCAATCTGAACAATAATTCAGGAAGAGAGGTACCGATTTTGTATACCTCTCTTTTTTTGCGTTTTTATAAATAGCTCACAATAATAAATGGTGATGCTTAAAGGAACAGGATAGTTTCCCAATATCTTGATTTGTTGTAATCTATCTGTAGTAGGATTGAAAAACTTTCCAGTGGAAAAGGTGGAGATTCAATGAAACAGACTGTTTACATTACTAGAAAGCTGCCAAATGAAATCGTTGAGAAGCTATCGCAATTTCAAGTGCGAATGTGGGAAGAAGAAGGGAAACCAGTACCAAGGGAAATTCTGCTTAAAGAAGTTGAAAATGTAAACGGGCTTATCTGTTTATTAACAGACACGATAGATGAAGAGGTCATAAGCAGGGCGAAGCATTTACAGATTATAAGTAATGTAGCGGTAGGCTACAACAATATTGATGTTCAAGCAGCAACGAAAAAAGGAATAATCGTGACTAATACCCCTGGAGTTTTAACAGAAACGACAGCAGATTTAACTTTTACGCTGTTAATGGCAGCTGCTCGCGGCATACCTGCTGCCTCTGATGCTTTGCGTGGTGGACAATGGGGGGCTTGGTCGTTAATGGAATTTACTGGTCAAGATATATTTGAAGCAACATTAGGGATTATTGGCTTAGGTAGAATTGGTGAAGCACTTGTGAAGAGGGCACAAGGATTTAACATGAATGTGCTTTATTATAATCGCACCCGAAAGTATGATAAAGAACGTGAGCTTGGTATCACATATGCAGAGCAATCGGAACTTTTGCAAAGGTCTGATTACGTATGTCTCATGCTTCCATATAGTCCAGAAGTCCACCATCTAATTGGCAAAGAGGAATTGTCTTTAATGAAACGAAATGCCATTCTTATCAACACAGCCAGAGGCGGCCTAGTCGATGAAGAGGCATTATATCATGCTTTAAAAAGCGGCGAAATTTGGGGTGCTGGCTTAGATGTTTTCGAACAGGAACCAGTACCAGTTGATCATCACTTATTAACTTTAACTAATGTGGTTACATTGCCGCATATCGGTAGTGCAAGTCTTAAAACAAGAATGAAAATGGCATATCTTGCAGTAGATAATATAATAAGGGTGCTGAATGGTGATGTTCCATTAACAGAGGTTCGCCTGTAAATTAAGTGAAGCTTCGATTTTAGTGCTAAATTACGGAGCTTTATTCCTTGTAAGCTGTATTTAAATACTCTTGTATTTTTATACCTAGTAAAATTTTAGCGCAAAAG
>Ga0209463_1001165_pt1 | contig 16661 bp, 16 predicted proteins | sample AgamicMgSfrz_FD_187169 | JGI IMG/M metagenome (GOLD analysis project Ga0209463, IMG submission 187169) | Agave microbial communities from Guanajuato, Mexico - Mg.Sf.rz (SPAdes) (version 2) | ecosystem: Host-associated > Plants > Phyllosphere > Phylloplane/Leaf | place: Guanajuato, Mexico... | reverse complement strand
AATGTTATAGAATATTGACGCCCATGACCATACAGCTACCAAAAACAATACATACCAAACCTAAAAATATTAAAAACCCTGGCAAATCAATATGCTCGAGTAGCGCGCATATTAATAATAAAAAGGGATAGACTAGAATTTCAATCCAGGTAACGCCCCCTGCTTTCTTTATTTCTCGGTATGATACTATGCTGACAAGTAAAATGCCTAATACAATTAGCCCTATCCCTAACATCATCCATCCATTCACCCTTTTTAGAATTTTAAAATTTAGCTCTTCACTTTCATATACTGCTCTTTTACACGCACCAGTAAGTCCCTCAGTTTCTTCTCTACAGGATGTTCTTGATTTTCTGGTACTTCTCTCCCGTATGATGAGAAGCTTTGTGAGCATGCACTAGGTGTGACTTCCAATTTCGCGTATGAGAAAGTATGCTCATTTTCTTCACCGATGTTTTCAGTAGTGCTTCCATTTGAACCAACGCGTATGCAGCTTTCGTCAAGTTTGGTGCGCTTTCCTTCCTTGTTAACCGTGTAATAGGTATCGTTGACTTCCCCATATTTCATATTAGGTGTTGATGTTACTGCGGTCCCGTCTGCAGAAAAAGTAACAACACGAAACCCATCTTCTTCTGGCAACAACTCAGCTCCTGGAACATTGTATAGAACCAAAAGGTCTCCTTCGTATGCTTCTGGAATGAGATAAATGGTATCTGTAGTGTCTTTTCCGAATCGGATACAACCGCTTAAAAGAATCATACTAAAGATCCCACAATACATTATAACTTTTCTCATAGAGTCTCTCCCGTTATGTGTAAGAATGGTATAGTATGTATTATATTCCCTTGGATAGAATAAGTTTCTAGTTTGAAGACGATTTTACTATTGTTATATAAAATATTTATGTCAGTGGATGATTAGCACGAAGAGAAATGGAGTGAATTGATGAGCAGACGTTTTGCATTAACATATGAAAATAAGATTTTGAGAAAGATAATGATTACCGTAAGCATTATCACACTCGTTTTCATTACAACAGGGTGTGATTCAGTCCAAAATGATGCAAAGGATGTAACGGAGATTCCGCTAAACAGCAAACTAGATTCCCTTATTTCAGAAAGTATCATTGCCTGGAATCAAGACAAATTAAATCATACAAAAAAACAATTTGAGACGCATGTAATCTATGGAACTGAGATGAAGGATGAAAAAATGTATGTCTATCTCCATTCCCTCATGCAAGGATATAACCGCGAAACACAGACAGTTCCTCAAGCAGGACATTTACTTCCAGTCCGTGTGACAGTCACAAAAAATGGCGATGATTACATCATTGAAGATTACCGTGAACCAGGAGATGGTGCTGAAAATGAACCTACTTTGCGCAACATGTTCCCGAATAAGTATGCGGATCAAGCACTTGCTATATCAAATGAAACGATTCAATCATTAGAATCTCGTATGCAAGAATATGTTTCTAAGTGGTTGGAAGATACAAGTAATAAGAGACAAGATAGATAACAAATATAAGTATGAACAACCTCTCTTGATATATGAGATGCTCGTTTAGTAACTTGTAACATCCCATCAGTAGAAAAAATAACTTCTTGTGTTGTGTTTTTTACTTCTCCAATTAATTTTTGCAAGTTATCCAGCATACTATTAAAAGACTTCACAATGCTCCCCTTTATTAAGGCCCCAAAATCCTAGTATAGATAATATGATACAAGAGACACTTGCTATAACTACCATTACGTTTAGTGTTGTGCCAATTTTACTGTTTTTTAAAAACGACAATTAAATTCATTCAATATTTATATAACAATTAAGTAATTTATTGTATAAAAATAAAAGATATTTAATTATTTATATACGATAAAAACCCTATACTTACATTTAAATAATAAAAAATAAATAAAGAGCGTGTTGGTATATATTTAGATCAACGCGCTCTTACATATATTTAAACCCTATATCAATTTCTTATTCCATTCATTTAACTCATAAATACTTTTATATCCGGCTATCATGCCAGAAGTTTATTGGAAAATGATTGTTCTCACCATAAGCTTCAAATTCATACCCTTTTTCTCTTAATCCTTTTATAATTGCTGGAACTGCCGCAACAGATTGTGGATGAATATCGTGCATTAAAACAATTTCCTTTGAAGACGTCGCACCTGCTAAGACATTTTGAACAATTTTTGCGGCCGCTACATCCACAGGTAGTTTATTATATTTCCAATCTAGAGAGTCAATTGTCCAATCCCATACTTTTAAATTATTTCCGACCACTTCATTTCGAAGTGATTCATTTAATCCAGGCATTGATCCATATGGTGGGCGTGTTAATTTCGGGGAGTTTCCAATAACATTTCTAATTAAAGATTGATCCTCTTTCATTTCCTTAACATATTCCTGATTGGTGTATAACTTTTTAAAATTATGTGTCATACTATGCATACCCACATAATGGTTCTCTACATGCTCTCGTTTCACTAAATCTGGGAACCTTTTCACATTATCGCCAATTAAAAAGAATGTTGCTTTCACATCATTTTTCTTTAATACATCTAATAGGTTAGCTGTATATTTTCCTGGTCCATCATCAAAAGTTAAATATGCAACTTTTCTTTCTTTACCATCAAAACGATTAGGTATTGGTTTTTTTAATTCATTTTTAGGTAGACTGCTCACTTGTTGAACACTGTTTCCCTCTTCCGCATTTACCAGCTTAGGATTTGTAATAGATTGAAACATGTAATACCCTATTGCTACTAATGTAATAGCTAACAATACACTTATAATTCTTTTTTTCTTAAGCTTAATTTTCATATTATAATCTTCTTTCTATCAAATCATTCCACTTTATGTCGTTTAGTTTTACTATCCTATTAGCTTATTAAGTTTTTTAACTTAACCAATCTCAATTTTGGACTAATCATTTTAATAATCTATATAGGTGAAAATTAGTGCCCTGCACTAACGTTCATGGCATTTCCTATAATAGTTAGAACTACTGGAAATAATACTGGTCCTAAGGTAAGGATAATGTTTAAAAGTATAATAAAACTATATAGTAAGCTGTAATTTTTACTATTACCGTTTTCGAATACTAGGATGACTAATGTTATTACAGTAATTAAATGTAGTAATAAAATTATCAGCCAATAATACATCATTATAGTAAGATTCCACTTTCCTAATAGTTGGTATGTTACCCCTATTATTATCCCTAATATAGTAACATTAAAGGAAATAAACAAAGTTCTTTTTAGTATTTTAGGAAATGTTTTGTGATCCACAGTTTTATTATATAAACCGATTAAAATGCCCAAAGATAGATATGCTAGTAATAGCCCTACCCAATTCCAGATCCAATCTTGATCCCCCATTAAATTAAACAAAAGCGAAAGGATCCCTCCTACTGCAAAAATCGAGGAGATCATAATACTATTTAAAGCTGATTTCATACTTTTTTCACTTCCTTAAAAATTTTACAATACAGCATTGAAGTCTACTCTTAAGTTTTCCTTTACTTATTAGAATCCTTTTCATTAAAAATCTTGTATGGGAATCCCATCATATAATCCGGTCATCATACCTATTAGCATATACGAAGAATGGATAGCCCAGCAAAAATTACATGTACATGATCCCATACCATAATTTTTAAACTAAACGAAGCTCCACCAAATCCTACTCCACATGGTAGATATACAAATAGAGGATGCGATCCATCAACTTTTATTTGTATATCAATTATTCAGACGAGTAGCAACTACTGCATTACCTTAAAATACATGCTTTGATTTTTCATCGTTAATAAAATAGCACATTTGATTCTTATTAACTTATGTTCCTCCTTCTTCTACTGCTTTACTATAACCAGCTGTATATTCAAAAATAGTAGCCCCTTTATTTCTAAGTAAATCTTTTTCCCACTTTTTCGCAGCTGCTGCCATATGTACATACGATATTTTAAAATTAATCATAATTTATTATAATTAAGTATATATTAACAATATATTAAGTATAAGTAAATAAAATTAATAATAATTTAATTTTATTTACTTATTTAAAGGGGATTACATATATGAACAATATTAATGTTGGTCAAAAAATTATGGCATTTAGAAAAGGTGCCGGATTAACCAGTAAACGTTTAGCAGAGTTAGCTGATATAACACCTTCCATGTTAAGTCAAATTGAGAAAGGAATCACAAATCCATCATTACAAACACTAAAATTAATTTCTGTAGCATTAAATATTCCATTGTTTAATTTTTTCTTAGAGGATACCAGTACAGAAGAATTAGTTGTAAGAGCTAACCAAAGAAAAAAAATAACTTTTCCTGAAAGCGGCAATGTTTCGTATGAGCTATTATCTCCTAATTTAGATGGATCACTAGAATTGGCTTTAATGAATCTGTTACCTCAAACTGCTTCATCTATGGAGCCTGTGGCACATAAAGGGGAAGAAATAGCATTTATTATGGAAGGACAAGTAAAACTATATCTAAATGATGAGGTTTTACTTCTCAATACAGGTGATAGTGTTAAAATCCCACCTTATGCAAAGCATAAATGGGAAAACACTTCTTTAAACAAGGTCACTGTTATATTTGGAGTAACTCCACCATCTTTTTAATTTCAAATACTAGCGAAGAAAAGTTAGAGAAAATAATCCTCTAACTTTTCTTGTATACATAACTTTATTTTAAGAAAGTAAAAAAATTGTCTCTCAATTATATGAGATTATAATCTAATCGATTAAAAGTAGTGAAATAGATCTTTTTAATTACATACTTAATTTACTTTTTAATGTCCAGTATTTTTCTCCATTCGCTTCAAAAGAGAATTCTACCCATCCATTTGGATCTTCACGATAAATAAAGATGGTTGTTCCAGAAGTTACTGTACCAACTTTATTCTCCTCGACAGCTACATCTGGTCTACTTTTAATTTTTAAATTAAATGGATAAGGTACCTGATAGTAAGTAGCTGATGATACAACATTTGAGCTTGAACCGTCTGCATACATTTTATATGGAATTTCATTAGATAATGCGTCGACATCTAATGTTTCAGGATTCTTTGGTAATTTTTTTGCATATGTATAGTCTTCTACACGAAACGGTTTAATACGTTCCATAATACCCGCAATTTTCTTAGCCCAACCTTTATCTGATGCATATTTCACGTTCATGCCAGTTAATGTTGGCCCGTTATAATACATACCACTTTCTTCTAAATATCTTTCTCGTACATAATTAGCGTTATAAGCAATGCTATCGCCGTAGCTTGGTAAATATTTCGCATATTTAAACGGATCTCCATCATATGCACGTAGACCGAATAGATTATGTTTTTGATATGCGATTTCTGATTTTCCGTATCCAGATTCTAAAATCGCATGCGCTGCTAAATAATGAGCACTCACGCCATATTGATTTTGCGCATTGATAAAATCTTGCCCATGTCCAACTAAAGGACTATCCGAATGATATTTCGCAATAAAACTATCAATCTCTTGAGCTGTAATTTTCGAAGTCACTGTTAAATTTAAATCTTCATATGAAGTAGCAGTAATAATCTCTTTTTCATCGTTTGAATTTTGTTGTAACATATCTGTTTTTGCAGTAAGTTGAGCAGCTTCAGCACGTGTTATAAATCTATTTGGTTGCCAACCGTTCTCAGTACCATTAGAAATTTTTAAATCTATTAAAATATTGGCATATTTTTCTCCCCAATGCCCTTTTAAATCTTCAAATCTAACCTGCTCGTTATAATTTGGTGTGTTTTGTAGTTTATATGCATTTACTAGCATCGTAGCCATAGCAGCGCGAGTTACTTTTCCGGATGGATTGAAGATTCCATTACCTTCACCTTTAACAATACCAGCTCTTTCAGCAGCAGCAATATAAGGAGTAGCCCAGTGGTTTTGTGAATCTGTAAAAGATGGTTTTGCATTAGGATCAATTTGTATCCCTAAAACTTTTGTCATAATTTTTGTAGCCGAAGCTCTGTCTAATGAGTCATTTGAACCAAAAGTTCCATCTGGATAACCATTCAATACCTGTTTATCAACTAAATAATTAACAGATTTATCAGCCCATACAGGAACATCAGGGAATTTATGAGTATCTGCTAAAATATTAGAAGAATAGGATAATATAGATCCTGCAAGGATACCTGTTGCAATTAATTTGTGCTTCATTAAAATAAACACCTCTACCATTGTATTTATCAAATTGGGATTTTCTATTTTTATATTTACATGTTTGTAATAATAATAAAATCGAATTATCACACATTCAATTTGATGTAACGAGTATAGTTACTTATATACGCAAGTGTCAATGAATGTCTTTTACAAAAATGTATAACATTTACATAATTTTAAATTTTACATGATCTTATAATTGACTTATGTATAAATTTTGTAAAGGACCTTTTGATAGATTACTTATTAGCTTACCTGAAGAAATCTCTTTAGTTGTTAATTTGCCAACCTTTCTTATTTACTATGAATCAATTAAAAAAAGAAGTTTTTTGTTTAAGAGCTACTTTAAAATCTTAAGTTGATGGATGTGTGAACGTACCGCTACTAAAATTCTTGCTTTTAAATCATTATTACTGTATTATGTTTACGTAGCAATATAAGGATTATAGTATGTAAAAAGGAATCAAATCTATAAGTAAGATTTAAATCCTTTTCCAAGTCAAAAAGACTTTGCCAAAATCTAATATAATTTATACTTGTCTTTTTAATATGTATCTAGTAAAAACATATTTTTTATCAATAGAATTCTGTTTTCAATATAAATTGAAACTTTTAAATAGAAGTTTATTTAATTTCAATGATAGGAATTATTGTTCTAAACAAGGAACCATACAAAGTGATCTGAAAAACCTGATAGATATTGTATGTAGTTTGCTCATCTCCAGGTACTACAATAAAAGAGCCTTACCTCTCTAGGTAAGACTCTACTAGTTTCGTTGTATAATATTTACATGATAACTAAGAAACAGAAAGCATATAACACCAAATAACAGCACCCTATTACTCCTCCTACAGCTAATACCTGTTTAATCCAACTCTTAAATTTTTGATTACTGTAAATCGCTTGCACTCTTTCCATATTTCCTCCTATTAAGGAGAACCCTTAAAGACTCTCACCTCGCTATAGTACCATTAAAAAATGAATAATAGAGATCTAATGTATAAATATGCAATATTGCATACGAAAATGTATTGTAATAATTGTAAGCGCTTACTATAATGAATTTATAAAGATTTATCATATCTTAATACGAAAAAAGAGGAGAGAATAATATGGAAATCGCAATGGCAGTTTTAAAATTTATAGGTGGAGCAATCCCATTAATTCAAGAACTTCTAAAAGCATTTATGTAAATTCACTATTCAGCAATTATTTACAAAAATTATCATACAAATGATCTGTCTATCAAAAATGAATTGATTTACAGATCATTTGCGTGATCAAGGTCCCTTTAACATGACTAAGGGGACTTTTTTTAATTTCCAAATAATTAAGGTTACGTCACATCACCATCAAGTTAGCAAAATAAAATGAAACTTTAACTTGATGGTACTGGGGTAACAGTTGTGATTTAGAGATAAGATCAGATTATACAAAGATTACCCACTGATATGTGGAAGATAAAGAGATAAAGAATACACTTGCGAAATTTAAACGATTGAATTAAAAAACTTGATATTAGTGCGGTTAACAGAATATGAAAATTACTTAAAAATCGTGATATTAGCTAAAAAACACCAAGCCCCCCTCCCCTTCAGGGCCATCTTGGTATTTTTTACGTTCACATACAAATTATTATTTATATTGTTGCATGGGTTTCCTTTTAAATTATATACGTCTACTTTACCATCGATAAGCAATGACTCATGTCTCCCATTTAATCGTACTGATTATGTTTTAAAAACCATCTTGGCTAAAATGATAAAGTAATCTAGCAACTTAACCACGTATAATACTATCACCGAAACCATATATACGATTTCTATAACCTGCTACGATATTTTTCTCTTTTATGCTTTATATGACCAAATGATGATCAGTAAGAACATCTTTAAAAGTTGTATCTGCCCGTAATATTTGTTGCTGCAAGTACTGAACCTGTTAAAATCATTACTTTCATTTTCATGCTATTTTCCCCTTCTTATCCTAATTATTTTTCATTATTAATAATAAAAACATTAATTTCTCCCAGAATGCTATAGACTTACTAAAAAACTCTTCTTGCCTATAGAAGAGTTTTTACTATGATGTGACTCATACATCAAGGGTACTGTTAATTTTATATGGAAAATAAAAAGACTCCATTTTGAAAAAAGGTTAATCAAAATGGAGTTTTTTATTATAAATCTGAATTTATATATATCCTTCTACCTAAAACATCGTATTATCATTAACTGCTTCACTTGGAATCTCTTGAATTACATCCCAGTGTTCGACAATCTTTCCATCCTTGATACGAAATATATCCACTATAGCAACTCCCTTATCTTGAGAATTAGTACGAGAATGTACATGAAGAGCAACTGTATCCCCTTCAGCTAATTCTTTTTTTCAAAAAACATTTAAATTCTACCCTAACGCTTGCAGAATTCTAGCATCCATTACTTTTCTTCTTGTTCTTAAATTTGTCATTGTCCTTAGTAAATTAATCCCAAAACTTATCATAAACTAACGCTCACTTTTCAATATAAGTAGACATGAGTATACTTATATTGAATTCCTTGAAACTTAATAAGTCCAATATTTTCTCAAAAAAATAGCAATGTAAGCTACCTCCTTTTCTACCATAGTACTAAGACACCTCTTATACGATATATTCAATAGCAAACATTTAAGCATCAAAAAATCACTTAGCGAAATTTGTACTATCTTAGCTATATTTTGTCGCATTACAGAGGGTGGGTAACCACTATATTCCGAATATTCTGTATATTAATGAAAAAAACTCATTGTTAAATTTAATGTATCTAATTCCTGTTATTATCAGAATAAGCCTTTACATAGAAAAGGGGGATATTATGACTGTTCAAGAGAAGAGTAATGAGCAATTGATGGGATTATTACACGAATGGTATGAAGAAATTCGTTTATATCATGTAAAAGAAGCAAAACAAACATACCTAAAAGTAAAAGAAAGTTTAAAAGGACTAGAAGCAGACCACTATGTATCATTCTATTATTCCCTACTGAATTTTAGATATATGGTCTTGGTAGATGCAATGAGTATTACAAAAGATTCTTTTAATCAAATAGAAAAACTCTCTACTATCAAAGATGATTTTTTATTTTTAGCTTACTATTATCATTTCTTTAAGGCAATTCATTCTACAATTTTAGCAAATTATACTGAAGCGAAAACACACTATGAAAAGGCGGAAGAACTTTTAATTGATATACCTGACGCAGTAGAAAAAGCCGAGTTTGAGTATAGATTTTCAACTTACTGTTATCAATCTTATCAACCATTTGAAGCAATTCAACATGTAGTAAAGGCAAAAAAAGTATACCAGAATCATGTAGGCTATGAAATTAATGTTGCCTTATGCGACAATGTATACGGTTTAGCTTGTATAGATCTAAGAGAGTTTGAAAGAGCTGAAGAATGTCTCAATACGGTTATTGATGTTTTTAAAAAGTATAATGAAGAACAATTATTATTAAGAGTACGTCATAATTTGGGCTGGTTATATAATATTCAAGATTTATTTCCATTGGCGATCAGACAGAGTTCTGAAATTATAAATACCCTACCGAATCATTTTAAAGCATTATTTGTCTTAGCAAGAGCATATTATAATTTAGAAGGCATTGAAACAGCAAAATCATATATCGAGCAAGGAATGAAGTATACAAATGAATCAGGAAATGAGGAATATAAGCATCGTTTCGCAGTTTTAAATGAACTAATCACAGAACTACCTAGAATTAAACTAGAAAAAGTAGTTACTGATGCTATTTCTTATTTTGAAAAAGAGGAAATGTGGGATTGTGTAAAAGAATATGCAGGGATTTTAGCAATCCAATTTTATGAGGCAGATAATCATGTTAAGGCAAGCAAATATTTCTATATTAGTAATAATGCTGATAAGAAACATTTGAGAAAAGGAGCGTTAAAATAATGAAAAAGATTAAGAAAATTGTATTAAGTATGGTAGTAGTAAGTGCATTAGCATGTAGCATAATTAGTTTAAATGTATCACAACACTCTTCGTTTAATGGTGGAGATACGCCAGCACCAACAAAACTGATTGTCTCTGGTGGAGTATCTATTGATTAACCTAATACATTTCCTTTATTAAAATCCAGAAAATTCAACTTATTACCTTTTACAAACCGTTGAATGAAAATGGATAAAATCTCGAACCTCTAATCCGAAACATATTTGTTTCGGATTATTCACATTATCTTTTTTATATCCTCCCCTTCAAGCCCAGGAACTCCGTATTTACTAGGTAATGAACTCTATTAAACAATTATTAAATCTCTTTTCATCCAAGTTAAAGTAACTGTAAAGTTCATTTCATTCCTGCCACATTCTTATAAATATATGCATTTACAACAACTATTGATTATTTTTTATTTCATTAATTCTATAATTTCTTTAATACACTTACCATTATCCATTGTTATATCTAATTTCTAATTAAAACCCTTCTTTGTAAGTTTATACCTATATATCGTGTTAAATTGTGTATGGCAAGATAAAACAAGCTGTTAAATTTAAATTATTGTTAGGTAGTTTCTACAGTATGATATTATCACACAATTAGTTATACATATAAAAAAGGTTTCCTGCCTTGTAACAGAAAACCTTTTATGTATTATTAATCTACAAACCTAAAATTTCAACAATCTGACGTGCCTTAGCATTATCTATATAATAATGCATCTCTAACCCTCTTCTTTCTGAACGGAGTACGGTTCCCCTTAATTTTGATAGATGTTGTGAAACAGTAGATTGGGGGATTCTTAATATTTCCGTTAACTGTGTAACATTACACATTTTATGGTGCATTAATTCATTTACAATTTGTAATCGAACAGGATGTGCCATTACTTTTAATACATCTACATCGTCTTCGTGGATTTCAGCTAGATTTTTTCAGATATTAATGTTATCATTTCGCATTCTCCTTTATTATTAATTTCTATTTTCCTTTTATTCTTATAATTAATACTTATAGCTGATTACCATTTGTCCTGTTGAGAAAATATATTCTCTTTTTAAAACAAAAAGGACACTAATTCATTAAAACGTTTTTACTGCTTTAATGAATTGGTGCCCTCTAATTTTTTGAACCAAATATATCTTATTTTAAAGGATATTTTCGATTCTTTTTTCTCACATCTAGTAAAAATTTTGTATTTTCTTTAAAATACACATTAAGAATATTCTTCAAATTCTGAAAGCATAAGTTTGCGACAAACTTATGCTTTCTATCACATTCCATACCAATCAAGATAGTTAACACTATTAATGTAGTACTAACTATCTTAATTAAATATTAGTAATAGTAAGTCTAAATATTATCAATTCACTTTATATTACATATATGTAAAAATAATAACATGATAAGCTTTTTCAAATTTTTCTCCTGATAAAGATTTGAAATTAGCATTTCATTACTCTCCTTACTGTTAATATGCCTAGAAAAAGAACCCCATAGGGTTCTTTTTCTGTTCATTCCCTAAAGTCCCATATTAATAAAAAAAGAAGAGGGATATATCCTCTCTTCACCAATAAAATCGAACATCTTTACACTTAAGGAAGGGCATACATTCATCAAGAGATGAAATGAACAATAATAGTTCACCTAGTGAATTATAACATAAACCCAATTCCATTAATAGATAATATTAACATTTATGGAATAATTGTGACAGAATTGTTAAATATCTTAATATTAAAAGGCTTTATATGTATGTAAATTGAAAGTGGATAGTGTAAGGATAAAATATAAGGGGGATATATCATGTTTAACAAAAAACAAACATTCGTAACAACGGTAACAGCTTTAACACTAGGATGTGGATTTACATTCGGATTAACACCGGCCTTTGCAGATTTTAACAAGATTTCCGCCAACAATATTCCTGTTCATTCTATTCAGAACCAAGAACAAGAACCTTTTACTGGATATGTCATTTCAGTAGAGAACAATTATTTAGTAGTTGCAGCTACGTCTACAAAAGATGAAGCTCTTGCTTATCAACATGATTGGTGGAATCTAGTTTCTCAAAATAAGATTTTAAGAGTTCCTGTTTCAGATAGTGAAAACTACACATTAGGTGAGAAATTAAATGTATATGCAGCTGCATGGACTAAATCCCTACCACCAATAGCTGTTATGCCCACAATTGAAAAAGTATTTCATTAAATTATATTTAAAATTAAGAAGGGCATCATTCTAATTAGAATGATGCCCTTTATCTCACCAACTTTTTTCTCTTATTAATCAAGCTGTCTAGTGATAAATAAGAAATGGTTACAGTAAGAAAACCCCATCGCGCCTTTTACAAAATAATTTTTTATTTCTCAACATAAAATGATTAGAATTAAATTCCTAATCATAGTACCTACAGTTGTCAATTATCCTCCCTTTTTGAAAGGTCCTATCTTTAATGACAATTCCATTCAAATTTTCCTAACCTAAAATATCCTCTCTATTTCGTTTTCTTTTTAACCCCAATAGTATATATCCTCTTTTAATCTATTATATTCAAGTTACATGCCTCCATTTAGAGATGTTAAATTAACAAATATCTACTAAATGTCTATTAAAAACTCATATTACAATCGTTATCCAGAACCCAAAATACAAACAGATAAAGTACTCTTATTTCCTATTAGTGGCTATATCAGCGTAATTGTCTCTTGTCAGAAGATCCTATAATATTATGTACAACGAAATTAATTTTTCACTAATAAATTGGTGGGTGATATAAGTAAATCCACCTAACGCATCATCAGCAATCTACGTATTAACGGATTTATTCTAAGTAGATTAAAATGAGAGATTGATATCAAATTTACAAAAGGAAAAGAGAACGTTTAATTTGATTAATGTTATAAAACATATAAAGGAGGTTAAAACGTGGTACTCTCAAGACAAGATTCCTGGACGAACGATAACGATTTACTTCTCGCATCCACAGTACTCCAGAATATTCGTAACGGTGGAACACAGTTAACTGCATTCAAGGAAGTAGCAAAGCTACTAAATCGGACACCTGCAGCTTGTGGATTTCGCTGGAATTCATACGTGAGAAAACAATACCAAGAGGAAATACAACAAGCAAAACAAAATCGAGAAGTGGGAAACAATATTTCTCCCTCTCAACAAAAAAAGAAACATACTCTTTATCTTTGACATTAGATGATATTATTCTCTTTCTACAAAATTATAAAAAAACATATGAATTTACAAACTTACAAAGTCAAATAAAAACTTTAGAGACAGAAAATCATTCCCTTCTACAACGTGTAACTATGTACGAAGAAGAGTATCGTATGTTACTTAATCATATTGATAAGACAAGAAGTCTAGTTGAAATTAATTAAATAAAGTAGCAAATTACTTTTATACACTTAAGTCGTCACCTAAAAAACTCACTATATATAAATTAAGTTTAAACACTAATAAATAAAGTGCACGTTTACTCTTAATAAACGTGCACTTTATTTAATCCTTAAAACATAAAATTTAATTTTCAACTCATTAACAATATTAAAATTAAGATGTTTGTTTTATAGGTATTTGTTTACTTCTATTCTCAATAAGTCTATCTAATAGTAAGTAAACAAATCCAGAAATAATACAACCCACACCTAAGATTGTAAATAACATATGTCCTAAAAGCTGATCCAGTAATACACCGCCTAGAAGAGGTCCAAATACATTACCTGTAATCCATTGCAGATTAGCCGCCCCCATATAAGTCCCCCTCAAATGTTCTGGAGCTATATTAGCGACGAATGTCATTTGGACAGGTGACATAATCATTTCCCCTACTGTATAAACTGTATAAGCTATTAATAATGAGCCTAGAATAATTAAATCATTTGCGTCTATTACTTGAAACCACTTTGGTAACCATCCTATTGCTAAAAGGCCAACGCCAAAAAGAATAGCACCATATAGCATTGATTTACCAATTGGTTTGTGAGTTAACCACTTTGAAATAGGAAATTGGAAACATACAACCAATAAGCCATTTAAAGTCATTAAATATGGAAATGGATTACTATTTCCAAAAATCATTGTATTCTCATTACTAAAATGAAGTGGTAACATACCTTCCGATTGTGAGAATCCCATAAATATAATGATTCCCGTCACTATATAGAATAGAAATATTCTATCTCTTATAACAACTCTTAACGTAAATCTTATTGACTGTTTATGTGTTTCCTCATGTATCATTATATTTTTAGGCTTTGTTTCCTTTAGAAACAATAACATTAATATTGTATAAAACAGCATGGTTCCAGAAGTAATCAAAAATATGACATCTTTTGATACAACCACAACTGCTGCACCAATTATAGGGCCTATCGCAGCTCCTATATTATGAGCCATTCTAAGTAATCCATATGCCTCAGTTCTTTTTTCAGGTTCTGTTACATCGGTAACCATTGCAGATGCCGCTGGTTCAAAGAAAGAATTACATAGCCCTAAACCAATAGATAAAATGGCATACCCTATAAAACTATCAATAAACAAAAAAACAAGCATTAGTAGCCCATTACTGGCCATAGAGAGTACCATAGTTGGTTTCCGTCCATAAGTATCCGCTATATGCCCTCCAATTAATGAACCAAAACTCGCCGCAATTGGGGATAAAGCTATAACTATACCTACCTCAAGTAGAGAATCCACTTTATCCTTTAAATATAATGCAAAAAATGGCATTAACATCATCATTGCAATACCATTTAAGGCTTCTCCGATAAAGCGGATCCAGACATTAAGATCCATCCCCTTTAATTCTTTCCATGTACTCCTCATATAGTTACCTCGCCTATGCTCAAAGTATATTTTTATCCCAACAAAAGTTTTACTATATTATTATTAAAATCTAAATTTAGTCGGCTATGCTGACCCCCCCCCGAAAAAACCTATCTTTTGATAAAGTAATATAAACTTGTCCCTATAATTTCTAGTGCCTCCTGCATACGTTGAGGAGAAATATTTTCTAAAACGGTATCTTGAGGTGTATGGAATACCTTTTCAACATGATAAATTAGGGGATTCCAACTCTCTACATCCATCCAAATAAATAGTGCTGAGGAAATTCCAGCTTCGTAAAATGGTACATGATCACTAGAATCAAACTTTCCAGTTAATACAACCGATTTCCCTAATGCTTTACTAGTAGCTACTGCAGTATTTGTTACTTCATTTTGAGAGCCATCTAGTGTCATTGCATATAAGTCCTTAGCCTGTTGGTAACTTGTCGCTATCATATCTGCATTAAAAACCCCTAGAATATGTTTCTTATCTGTTGTAGATAACTGATTAACATAATGGTAAGCACCTAAGGATTCATTTTCTTCTGCTCCAAACGCTATGAATTGAATTTCTTTATTAATCTCTATATCTTTAAAATTGTATGCTAACTCTAATAAAAGTCCTACGCCAGAAGCATTGTCATTTGCTCCAGGTGCTCCGATAACACTATCATAATGAGCACTCATTATTGCTACATCCTCATTATCTGTCTTGTATTTGGGCTTTTTTTTCGCAATAACATTTAATGAACTCAAATTCATTTCGTGTTTTGCCTTTAAACTAACTATATTTTTATTATGCACTATTTTATCTTTCATTCTAATTCCCTGATTATAAGCAAGCCCAAATACAGGTATTGATTGTTTCTTTTTTAGAACTGGGTTAAAGGCTTCTCCATAGTTGCCTCTATCCCCAATCGTACTATATAACAATACAGCTTTTGCTCCCTTTTCTGCTGCATACTCAACTTGTTCATTATATTTCTCATACGTATCAGCTTGTTCCAGTAATACTATTTTCCCATGAATTGGCTCAGGTGAATTTTTAATATCGTTCTCTTTTCCTATAGAAACTACCGGCCCTACGACAGGATCTTTAGGTATAGATGCATTAGATGCTGCTCCAACTTGCCATTCTTTTTCTCCATACACACTAAAAGAGATACTCCCAATATATTGATCTGGTACAGGAAAGGCCTGATACTCAACTTCATACCCTAATTTTTTTAATGTATCTCCAATGTATGTAGCTGTTTTATGTTCTTCCTTAGTCCCACTTGGACGTGGACCAATTTTCTCAGACAGAAAACGTGTATGTTCAATAGCTCGACTAGCACGAACCTTATCTGACATGAGAGAACTTTGGTCGTTCTTAGTCATAGCATGTACTAGTATTACATCCTCAGATAAATTACTAAAAAGGAAAAGCAACAAAATCCCAAAAGTTACAATAAGCTTCTTTATAAGAGTTAGTTTTTTCATTTGTCCTCCCTATGATTAAAAAAGATTAATAGTAAAACCTTCCCTCCTAACACACTTACTTAGAAGAAAAGGTTCATTAAAATAATCTCTAACTCAAGTTA
>Ga0209463_1001164_pt1 | contig 16674 bp, 15 predicted proteins | sample AgamicMgSfrz_FD_187169 | JGI IMG/M metagenome (GOLD analysis project Ga0209463, IMG submission 187169) | Agave microbial communities from Guanajuato, Mexico - Mg.Sf.rz (SPAdes) (version 2) | ecosystem: Host-associated > Plants > Phyllosphere > Phylloplane/Leaf | place: Guanajuato, Mexico... | reverse complement strand
TCTGTTTTTGCACTGCTTACAATCAAAAGAGAAGCATCTACTTGATTCGCTAAAATTTGAGCATCCGCTACGGCTAAAATCGGCGGTGTATCAAAAATAACCATATCAAATCGTTCCTTCATCTCAGCAAGAACCTCTCCCATTTGCTTAGAAGCAAGAAGTTCAGAAGGGTTAGGAGGAATTGGACCGCTCGATAAGACGTAAAGATTCGGCACTTCCGTACTTTGAACCGCTTGTCCAAGCTGTGATTGTCTCGTTAAAACATTGGTAAGACCCGTATGATTTTCAAGACGGAACGTGTAGTGTGCTGTCGGCTTTCGTAAATCTCCGTCGATAAGCAGCACGTTCAAGCCCTGCTGAGCATAAACAGTAGCTAGGTTAGCAGCTGTTGTGGACTTTCCTTCAGAAGGTCCGCTCGAAGTCAGTAAAAGAGATTTAATCTCTTCGTCCGTTCCTGAAAACTGAATGTTCGTACGAATCGTACGGTACTGCTCAGCCACCGGATCTTTCGGACTGTTATGAGCCAGCAGACGTCTTTTTAACGTCAGCATTTTATCATTTTTTTGATCTTTCTTTTTACGAGCCAAACGTCTCACCTCTTTGCGGTACGCGAGCAGCTATATCCGGACGCTGTACGTTAGTTGCTTTTGGTACATCTTTAATCGTTGTCACAACTCCCATAACCGGAAGTTCTAAAAGATTTTCAATATCTTGTTCTGTTTTTAAAGTATTATCTAAGTACTCCAATAAGAATGATAGACCTACACCTACCATTAATCCAACAACAATGGCAACTGCAATGTTTAAAAGAGGCTGAGGCTTAACAGGGTTAGCACTTTCGCCAACCTTTGCTTTTGACAGCACTTTTACATTGTCCACGTTCATAAGTTTAGGCACTTCTTTTTGAAAAACAGAAGCCGTTGTATTCGCAATGTCAGTCGCACGCTTTGCACTTGTATCTTGTACGACAATCTGCGCCACTTGAGAATCTTGAGCACTCGTTACTTGAATTTGACTGCTTAAGCTTGCAGCAGATCCATCAAGTTTAAGTTCTTTAACCACTTTGTCTAAAATAGCTGGACTGGTGATAATGTCATTGTACGTGTTAATAAGCTGCACGTTCGTTTGAACGGTTTGCGTATTATATAACTGTTGATCATTTTTTGCTTGATTGACTAAAATCTGCGTTTTCGATTCATACACAGGGGTTAAAACAAAAAAGCTAATTACGGCACTTACAGTTGCTGCGATAATAGTAATTAGTACAATAAGCCAAAGACGCTTACGAAGTACTGCAAACAACTCTCGCAAACTAATAGTCTCTTCCATAGTTGACCTCCGAATTTAGTAACTTCTAAAAGTTTAATCTACTGTTCATTATAATTGACAAAAGCTTGATTTACTATATTCTTTTGTCAATTAAATGAAAGCTTTACATTTCTTAGTTTTGCTTTCATTTTTTATATCGACACAGCGAGCAATTTGTTTACTCTTTCCATGACTAATTGTTCAATTTCGCTTAGATGCTTTTCACTTTGGGTCAACGATTCTTTCTTTACGCCAAAATAAAACTTTGCTTTTGGCTCTGTGCCAGAGGGACGAATCGTAAACCACGTACCGTCTTCAAAATGATATTTTAGTACATTGGAGACAGGAAACGGCATAGACTCAGTCTTACCTTCTTTTACATGCACGCGCTCACCTGATTGATAGTCTTCCATACATGTAACGGCGATTTCTCCCAGTTCTTTAACTGGATTCACACGAAACGCATCAACAAGCTTTTGAATTTGCTCCGCTCCGTCTTTTCCTTTTAGCATAATAGAACGCAGCGATTCTTTGTAATACCCGTATTTCCTGAAAATTTCAAGCAACCCTTCATAAAGAGATTTTCCTTGTGCTTTGTAATAAGCCGCGACTTCTGCTGCAAAAACCGCCGATTGAACCGCATCTTTATCTCGCACAAAATCTCCGATTAAATAACCATAGCTTTCTTCGTAGCCAAATTGGAATTGATACTCTTTTGTCTGTTCAAATTCACTAATTTTTTCACCAATAAATTTAAAGCCTGTTAACGTATCAATTGTTTCTAACCCGAAGCTAGTAGCAATAGCACGGCCAATTTCGGACGTTACAATAGTTTTAACAACGACTCCATTTTCAGGAAGAATATTTTGTTCTTGTTTCTGCGTTAATAAATAGTGAAGCATTAAAGCACCCATTTGATTTCCTGTAAGTACTACATATTCACCATTTTCGTTCTTCACTGCTACACCTAAGCGATCAGCATCTGGATCTGTTCCCATTAGAATATCAGCATCAATTTCTTTGCCATATTGAATAGCTAATTCGAAAGCTGCATGTTCTTCAGGGTTAGGCGATTTAACGGTTGAGAAGTTAGGGTCCGGAAGCTCTTGTTCTTTTACAACTGTAACATTTGTAAACCCGAATGCTTTTAATCCATCACGGACGGGTTTATTGGCAGTGCCATGTAAAGGTGTAAAAACAATCTTCAAATCTCTTCCCGCTTGCTGGACGATTTCACGATTCAACTGAATTGTTTTTAATTGTTTCGTATAAGCTACATCTATTTCTTCGCCAATATACGTCAATAATTCACTAGCAAGAAGTTCTTGTTCTTCTTTTACTTGTATCACTAACTCATTTTCCACTGCATTTACATAAGAAATAATAGTATCTGCAGCAGCAGGTGGAAGCTGTCCTCCATCCTCTCCGTACACTTTATATCCGTTGTATTCCGGAGGGTTATGGCTAGCTGTAATCACGATGCCAGCAAATGCATTTAAATAACGAACAGCAAAAGACAGCTCAGGCGTAGGGCGCAATTCTTCAAAGATATATGTTTTAATTCCATGGTATCCTAATACTTTTGCTACTTCTAATGCAAATTCAGGTGATTTGTGACGAGAATCATAAGCAACCACTACGCCTTTTTTCTTTGCTTCTTCTCCACTCTCATCTATGTAACATGCAAGACCTTCCGTTGCTTTTCTCACCATATATACATTTAAACGGTTCGTACCAGGACCAAGCTCTCCGCGCATTCCACCCGTTCCGAATTCAAGATTTTTATAAAAAGCGTCTTCTGCTTCTTTTTCTTTCATTGCTACTAATTCATTTTTCAGTTCATATTCTAAATCATCAAACGTTAGCCACTTGTCTAGTTGTACTTGCCACCTCATGTTGACGTTCTCCTTTACTATTTGGCTGTGAAGCAATTAATTGCACTTGGCCTTCAATTTTAAATGATTTCATTTCATGTGGAATAATGAAATGATCACCATATTTAATATAATATTCATTATCTTCTGAAATTATTTTACCTTCACCGTTAATCACACTTACTAATGTAAAGTAGCTTTCCTGAGTAAGTGATAAGGTATTCGTAATGTCCCATTTATATACAGTAAAATAATCTTCTTCTACAAATGTTGTAATGCTTCCCCCAGTTGTTTTAACAATAGCTGGTTCAACTTTAGCCGCAGTGTGGGGAACTGTAGTCACATCGATTGCTTTTTCCAAATGAAGTTCTCGAAGCTTACCATCTTGTCCTCGACGATTATAGTCGTATACGCGATACGTCGTATCTGAACTTTGCTGAGTTTCTAATACAAGCGTTCCTTTACACAAAGCATGAATCGTACCGCTTGGAACGTAGAAAAAATCACCTGGTTTAATTTTAATTCGTTGCAGAAGCCTCTCCCAGTTTCCTTCTTCCACTAGCCGAATAAATTCTTCTTTGGATTGAGCATGATGCCCAAAAATTATATCTGCGCCTTCATCGCAGTCGACAATATACCAGCATTCTGTCTTACCGAATTCACCCTTTTCAAATTTATTGGCATAATCATCATCGGGGTGAACTTGAACAGATAAATCATCATTCGCATCTAGAATTTTAGTTAACAAAGGAAAACGATCGCTTTCGAAATAGCCAAATAACTCTGGCTGTTCTTCCCATAGTTCTCCTAAACTTTTTTCAGAAAATTCTCCAGATGCTACAACACTTTGACCATGTGGGTGAGCAGAAATTGCCCAGCATTCTCCGGTTTGCGAGGATGGTATAGTATATTCATATTTTTCATTTAGTTTGGTACCACCCCAAATTCGCTCTTGAAATAATGGCCTTAAAAAAATAGGTTGTTTCAATGATTTTACATCTCCTCTAAAATTAAGTAATACTTATTTTAATTTTTAAAAATATACTTATATATATCTATTACTGGACCTTTTTTAAATTCAATACTTGCTCTTGAATTTCTTCCCAAGTCATGAACAAGCGTACAATATCCTCTTCAATTAATTGAGAACCAGTCTGCACCTCAATAATTTCTAAATCAGTAAGTGCTTTAACTGCATGTTTCTCTCCTGATGGAATTTTCACCACATCTCCTGCTTTAATTAAGCGAACTGCTTCATTTAAAATAAACTCACCTTCACCTTTAATGACAGTCCATATTTCGTCCCTATAATCGTGAATTTGATAGCTCAAATTTTTCCCATGGGCAATACAAATTCTTTTTGTCAATACTTCTTTTTCTTCTGCCAATTTAGTGTAGTCTAGTACTCGATACCATCCCCAGCGCCTTTCCTCATACATAGGACGACTATCAAATTCTCCGACTAATTCTTTAATTTTTGGACTAGCTTCTTTATCAGATACTAATATTCCATCAGGACTAGCAGCTACCACTAAATTAGAAGCACCTAATACTGTAACCGGAATGTCTAATTCATTAATTAAATGAACATTTTTACTATCTTCACTAATAACACCTTTACCAATTTGACTAGTTGCCATCTCCTCAGTAAGGGTATTCCACGTACCCAAGTCTTTCCAATAACCATCATAAGGAAGAACCACTATTTTTTCTGTTTTTTCTACTACTTCGTAATCAAAGCTAATTTTTGGAAGCGATGCATATTGTTTTAACAATTCTTCATATTTAGTAGGCAACCCTTTTTCCTCTAGAATTGATATTAAATAACTAAGTTTGAATGCAAATACCCCACAATTCCAAAGAGCCCCTTCTGCCATTAAAGAACTTGCCTGGCTCTCTGAAGGCTTTTCAGTAAACCGATTTACTGTATGATATTCTTTATCCTTTGATGTACTATTAGGTACAATGTACCCGTATTTAGATGATGGATAGGTAGGATTAACCCCAATTAAAGCAAGCTGGGCATCGCTACCTCTCACCACTCCTTCTAAATCTTTTACTCTATTAAAAAATTGGTTATCTACATAAGGGTCAACAGGTAATATAGCTACTACCTCATCCAAACTAGCTTGTTTTACACTAAAAATATAAGAAGCAGCTAAAGCAATCGCTGGAAAGGTATCACGACGAGCCGGTTCAATAATTAAATCAGCTTGATTATGAAGTTGGCTTTTAATCATATCTACTTGTGACTTCCCTGTAGCAATGACTGTGGACTCGGCTAAATTTACACTATCAATTTGATTCCATACTCGCTGTACCATAGATTCTAAGCTATTCTCTTTATCTTCTAACACCTTTAGAAATTGTTTTGAACGTGAATCATTCGATAAAGGCCAAAGACGTTTACCAGATCCCCCAGATAATAGTACTAATTTCATTTATGCTCACCCCATAATTTGTTTTGTTTCTGTTTTATATAACTTTTAAAAGATTCAACCAAATCTATTACTTCCTTGTCAGTTATATTAGCTGCAATAAGATCCAGTTGCTGAGTTGCTTGCTTAATCAAATCTACCCCTCTTAGTTGAGAATCTTTGACTCTAGGAATTATGTGAATATGTAAGTGGCGAACTGCTTCACTAATAGTGACGGTATAAATTCGCTCAGCCTGAATCTGATGAGTTAGAAACTCCTCTAAAGATCGAAGCATATTAACATATTCTTTTAATTCTCTTTCAGTTAGTTGCATCCAACTTTCAATATGTCTCTTAAATTCAATATAAAAATATCCCTTAACTTTAGAAGTTAAGGGACCATGACTGACGACAATATATTCATTTTCATATGCATTATATGAATTATCTTTAATATGTTTGTTACAAATAATACAATTATTCAAGTATTTTCCTTCTTTCTATAATATGGCTACTGAATAACTTTATTCTTCCCATAAATAAACTCTTGTACAAGTTCTTCAAAATTCGTTTGCCGTTGTAAAATAGCTTCTACCATTTCCCTTACAGCACCATTTCCACCTGAATGTTTCGTTACAATGTCTACAGATTCTTTAACTAGTCCCACTGCATTATCAGGAGCAAATGATATACCTGCTGTTTTTAAAATAGGAAGATCATTAATGTCATCACCCATATAACAGATTTCATCTACTGTTAGTCCTAACTCAATAAGCAATTCAGATAGCACTTCCAATTTGTTACTAATTCCTTGATACACATAGTTGATCTTTAGTTCTTTCGCTCTTTTAGCAACAGCTTCGGATTTACGCCCCGTAATAATGGCTGTCTTTAAACCAGCATAATGAGCGAGGGTAATTCCCATACCGTCTTGTGTATTAAACTGTTTATATTCTACTTGATTTGAGCCTATATACAGGCTTCCATCTGTTAAAACACCATCAACGTCTAATACAATTAATTTAATGTTTTTCATTTATTAAATCCCCATTTTAACTACGTCTTGAATATGAATCATAGCCACCGGCTCTTGATAATCGTTTACGACAGGCAAGACGTTTACTTTATTATCTTCCATAATTTTCAGTGCTTCTGCTGCTAGCAATTCTGCTCTAATAGTAATTGGGTTTTCGTTATATAATTTGTTTACTTTTTCCTGTAAGATATTAATTTCCCTTGCAAGGCCTCTTCGAATATCTCCATCTGTTAGAATACCTTTTAATTTACCACGGCTATCAACGATATTGATAGCTCCTAAGCCAAATTCTGTCATTTGAAACAAAACTTCATTAACATTACTATTTTCATTTGCCACGGGGTTACGGTTTGCTGTTGAAATAATATCTTCCACAGTTAATAATAGTTTTCTCCCTAAAGATCCACCTGGATGAAAAACAGCAAAATTTTCAGGTTTGAAGTCTCTAGCTTTTAATAAAGAAATAGCAAGAGCATCTCCAATAACTAATGTTAAAGTTGTACTTGTAGTAGGGGCTAGTCCTAGTGGACAAGCTTCTTCCACAATCCCATAACTTAAGATTAGATCTGCACGTTCTGCCAAAGAAGAATTTGAATTCCCTACTAAAGCAACAATTTTAGCCCCTATTCTTTTAATTGAAGGGATAGTTTTTAATATTTCTTCAGTTTCCCCACTATTGGAGATAGCTATGACAACATCACTATCTGTGACCATTCCTAAATCACCATGCAATCCCTCTGCAGGATGTAAAAAGAAAGAAGGAGTACCCGTACTTGCCAAAGTAGCAGCAATTTTTTTACCTACTAACCCTGACTTTCCGATACCTGTAATAATAACTCTTCCTTTGCATTTGAGAATAAAATTTACGCATTCGTTAATTTGAGTGCTTAGGTATTCTTTTCTTTCAAGAATAACCTTGGCTTCTAGCTCAAGAACTTCGGAAATGGTATCTTTAAAATTAACTTTAAGGTGTGTAGAAGACATTGGGCAACTCCTCTCAATTTTTATCCTTTAATAATGTCATCGATTGCCTTAATAGGTTTCAGAACTTCTTCTAATTCATGAAGTTTGATCATATTTGGTCCATCTGAAAGAGCTTTATCAGGATCAGGATGCACTTCCGCAAATAATGCATCTACACCTACAGCCATAGCCGCTCTTGACAAATATGGAACGAATTCGCTCTTTCCGCCTGTGCTTGTGCCATTACCACCCGGAATTTGAACACTATGCGTAGCATCAAATACTACTGGTGCACCTAATTCTCTCATTGTCGGTAGAGATCTCATATCCACTACTAAATTATTGTAACCGAATGTACTTCCTCGTTCAGTTAAAAGGATTTGTTCACAACCTGACTCTTTCAGTTTAACCACTACATTTTTCATATCCCAAGGAGCTAAAAATTGTCCTTTTTTCACATTAATAATCTTTCCTGTCTTAGCTGCAGCTACTAGTAAGTCTGTTTGACGGCATAAAAAAGCAGGAATTTGAATAATGTCTAGTACTTCACCAGCAAGTTCTGCTTGGGAAGCATCATGAATATCAGATGTAACAGGAACACCAAAAGTCTCCTTAACTTTTGCTAAAATTTCTAAACCTTTCTCAATTCCAGGTCCACGATCTGAGTAAATGGAAGAACGATTTGCTTTGTCAAAAGATGCTTTGAATACAAAAGGAATATTTAATTTGCTGGTAATCTCTTGAATAGCACTAGCAGTTTGAAATACTAATTCTTCACTTTCAATCATACAAGGTCCAGCGATCAATACGAATGGATTATTTCCTCCAAATTTAATTTCCTCATTTAACTTAACAATATTTGACATATTATTATACCTCCAACAGGTTTTCAATTTTTTTAATATCTTCAGGTGTATCTACGCCTACAGAATCATAGGTAGTTTCTAGAACTTTCATTTCATATCCATTTTCCAATAATCTGAGCTGTTCTAACATTTCTACTTCTTCATATTGAGATTTAGATAGCTTTACAAATTCTTGTAAAATATGTTTTGGGTAACAATAAATACCTAAATGTTTGTAGTATGTAATGGTTTTGTCAGATCGGTTATAGGGAATAGGCGAGCGAGAAAAATAAATCGCTTCGCTATTTTGATTAGTAATTACTTTTACAACGTTAGGATTTTCAATATCTTCTTCTGTTTCTATAGCTTTTTTAGCAGTGATTACATAAGTACTATGCTGTTTAGATTGTTCTACAATTTCTGCGATGAGTCTTTCGTCTATTAGTGGCTCGTCTCCTTGAACATTAAGAAAGATATCTCCATCAATTAAGTTTGATACCTCAGCCATGCGATCTGAACCTGATTCATGTGTATCTTTTGTCATCACTACTTCTCCACCAAAGGATAATACAGCGTCATAAATTTTTGCATTGTCAGTAGCAACTACTACTCTATCAAGGTTGGAAACTTTGTTTACTCTTTCATATACATGTTGAATCATAGGTTTGCTATTAATTAAAGCTAATGGTTTTCCGGGAAATCTGCTTGATCCATATCTAGCAGGTATTACAGCTACTATCTTCATTTCGCACCTCTTCTTATTTTTCTTCAAAGACTTTTTCATATTGCGCAAACACTGCTTCTTTAGAGTAGTTCCGTACATAAAAGTCATAAGCTAACCTTGACATTTCTAAATTTACTTGCTCATCACATAACTGTTTCATATGATACGCATATTTATTGAGGTCATTCTCCTTTATATATTCGCCTTTATTCGGCAAATCGATGCCTTCAACACCAAAGTCAGTCGAAATTACAGGTAGCCCTCTCGACAAAGCTTCTATTGTTTTTAATTTAACCCCGCTGCCAAATAGCAAAGGTATTATCATAGCACATGCCTCATTAAATAATTTATCTAAATCTTCTACATAACCCATAATTTTTATATTGTCTTTGTAATTCTTAGAAAGCTTTATTAATTCTTGATCAGCATTTTTTCCTACTATAAGTAATTTCACGTCAGGGATTTTCTCTATTAATGTTTCAATATTGTTTTTAATAAAATAAGTAATTGAAACATTATTATGCGGTATATTTAAAGCACCCAAAAAAATAAAAGAAGGATTACCTTTAAAATCTCGACTATATTTAATTTCTTCTCCAGAAACAATTGGACGAATGGACTTTATAGTTGAAACATTTGCTCTTTCCTTTAAAACTTCTACTTCATTTTGGCTAATAAGCAAGGTATTCTTAAAATTTCTTGCGGTATAAATCTCTCTTTTGTATATAATTTTCTTTTCGAATTTCAATAATAATTTATTAATTAATTCAAACGAAACTAACTTTTGGGCTACATTAGGCAGTTGTTTAGCGAAATTACCTAATGTATTAATTTTCATACCGGGAAATTCATTCATAACTCTCAACATATTGGCGTATCTCACAGAAAATAAATCATCTAAATAAACAAATTCTCTAGTATTGTTATTTTTTTCCTTTTCGAACATTTGAGATACTCTAATAGTGTCATAGATTACGATATCAAAGTTACTTTGATTTATATATTGTTTAATATCTTTTGCAATTAAGTTACTGTATAAAACTGATTCTTGAATGCTCTTTTTTTGAAGAAGCCCTGAATAAATTAATATATTCTTGACTTTATTCATATTATTAGAACCAATGAATTGTTTTACTTTAATCTTAGGTTTTTCCTCACCTTTTTCGTTTCCAACTAAAATATATTCCACATTCTTGGAACCATATTTGTGTATAAAATATTCTAACATGCTAGCTAAAATTATTTTTTTCCCATTATCTTTAGGGTACGGATACTGGGTCGCAATAAAAAGAACTCTCATTTAAAATCTCCTGTGTTAGTAATACTTTTTAAACTATTTAAAGTTTTTAAAAATTGTTTGGCACTTTCCTGCCAAGAGAATTTATTAATTTGAGTTGACATTTTAGCTCTTAGCTCTTCTTTCAAAGTTGAAGAATCTAAGACTAATTCAATTGCATTCCCTATTTCTGTATATGAATAAGGGTCAACAATAATTGCTGCATCTCCTGCTACTTCTGGCAATGAAGTTGTACTAGAAGTAATAATGGGAGTACTTGTAGACATAGATTCTAGTAATGGGATACCAAATCCCTCATAAAGGGATGGGAATAAAAATAAGTCCGCTAACTTGTAGATATATGGTATGTCACAATCATCCACATATCCTAAAAAATGAATTTTGCTATCAATTTTTAATTCTTTAACTAGCTTCATTAATTCTTTTAAACCATTACCTCTAGCTCCCACAACTACTAAATCTAATACATCTACGTTTTTTTCACTAAGATAAGCAATAGATTTTACAACATTAACTAAGTTTTTTCGAGCGGTCGTAGTACCTACAAACAACATATAGTTACGAGGTAATTGATGAATTTTCCTAATTTTCTCTGCATGTTGAGTATCGAATTCGATGTTAAACTGTTTACTATTGTATGAACAATAAGTAATATTAACTTTTTCTGCTGAAACCTCAGGATAGTGTTCTAATATTCTCTTCTTAGAATACTGAGAAACTGTCAATACATTAGGGGCTTTTCTTAAATTAAACTTTAAAAAAGTTTTGAAGTACATCGCATGAAATTTAGAATGGTGCTCATTCACATCAATAAATGCCAAGTCATGGATTGTAATCAAGGTTTTTTTTCCTGAAAAACCCAAGGGACTTAGGAAATCTGGTCCCCAAAAAATATCTATATTTTTTAGGTGTTTCATTAGCAAAATATTCAACCAAATCGGTCTGTATATTTGAGTGATTGGTATAATACTTTTAAAATCATTTATTACAACATAATTCACATTACGATTTTCAAATTCCTTGTTTACTGGCTTATCTGTAAAAATGACATATTCATTTTCTTGATCTAGATTTAATATTTCCTCTAATATATTTTCTAAATAATTACCTATACCCGTTTTATTTTCTGAAAGTTTTCTACCATCAATGCCTATTCGCATTTTCATTCATCCTTATTTTTTAAGTTTTCATACTATAACTAAACTTTATAAATATTTATTTAACTATTCAATAATCTGGTTAAAGTTGATTCAAGGTAGAATACATCAAAACTTCCTTTACGCCAATTTCCTTCTAATTGATAGTTAAATCTCAAATAATGAATAAACTGATTGATTAAATGTATATCTACATCATTATTTACTATATGGTTAATGTGTTCATAAAGTTTGCTGGGGTCAGAGCAGATTTGTACTAAACCATTGATATTGTAATACGCATTCCCTAAGGTTATAACATGCTTATACTGTTGTAGAGCTTCTATACCGACTGTGGAATTTATTGTAATTACACCTTGACTCTTCTTTAAAAGCTTAGAAGTCTCTCCTTCGGTCATAAAGATTAAGCGTTTATTATCTTTGTACTTATCATATAAACTCGAGTAATTTGTTCTCCCTTTATCCGCGGGATGTTCTTTGAAGACTACAAATAAATCGTCATTGTATTGCGCATTATACTGTTCCAAATTATAATCAATAATTTCAACTAGCTCTTCCATACTATTTATATAAGGAGAATTTAGGAGAACCTGAGAATCATCATGTACTTGAAATGGAATAAAAAGATACCTACTGGGTAACTCTTTAAACAATGAATAACCATTTACTTTTTTTCTTTTTTCTATTCTTTTCTTAACCTTTTGTAAAGTATTTTCGTATATTATTTCCAAATCTAATTCTTGTTTCAGTACTTTACTAAACAACTTGTCTTTTGAGCGTTCTAATAAATAAAATTTCTTTAATTTAGGTAACTCAAATGAATACAGTTTATCTTCAAATTTTATGTCTGTTAAGGAATTTATAAAATCTTTCTCATATTTTACATTACTATAGTATGACTGGTCCTCTGGTATAGAGTTGCCATAATTAACACCTTTGCTATCCATAGTAATAGTATTAGGCCTAAATATACCGGCTTCAAATATTAATGTTGGTATATTAAAATTTGAAGCAAAAGCTTTAGAAAGACTATCATACATAAAAGTATCATTCCACATAATAATTAAGTCTATTTTTTGGGAGGAGTGTAATTCCTTTAAGAAATTCAAATACCTCCTTGCATTACTGTAAATATTGTCTGTGTCAAAAGAGTAATTATTTAAACTATTCAACTTTAAGGTGTAAAACAGTAGCTTGCTCAAATCATATTTTTTTTCATCTTCAACAGAAAGAATATGATCATACTCCTTTAAAACCCGCGGCATAAAGACTGTGTCAAATACACCATTTTTTTCATATACATATTTCTCTAACCTTCTAAAGGTGAGATGTTTAGTATGTATACCCTTTCCTTGTAAAAAATTAGCTATGCTACTAAAGAAGACCGCTTTGTCTGCTTCATGAGCTTGAATAAATAAAACATTTTTAGTCATACACTATACCTCTTAATTACAAATATTAGTATAAATTCACAAAACAATTAAGCACGAGAAATCTTATATGCATAAACTAATTTGCAAATAAGCAGAGTTAAAAATCCTGTTGCTGTACTTAAAGAACCTCCCACTAAACCATACTTAGGGACCAGTGTTAAATTCATTAAGACTGCTACAAAAAGAGCAATAAAACTAGATTTAATGATGTCTTTATCCCTAAATCGAACATAAAGAGAGTAATGAGGTAGTAAAGATAATACAGAAAATCCATAAGCTACAATTAAAAGCCAATAGGCAGATAAGTAACCCGAGTATAAAGGTTTATTTATCAAATCAATAACCACAAATATACCTACAATTAAAGCTAAACTTATAGCTACAGTAGAACTTATTACCCCTAGGGTCATTTTTTTCATATAAATTTTATAACTCTTATAATTTCCTTCTTGATAACTTTTAACTATTTTAGGACTCAAAATCATAATAATCCCTGTATTAGCGAATATAACTAGTAAGTTAGCTAAACTTCCGTAAAAAGTATAAACCCCTACTAGTGCTTTATTGTAGTGAAAACTTATAATGTATCTATCTAAGAACTCTGTTAATTTAACAGCAATGTTAGCTATAAATAGTGGAAAAGCAACATTTAATCCTCGTCTAATCCATTTCCAATTAACTTTTGTTTTACTTGCACTATACCACTCTAAGTCTTTCAAATAATATAAGCTTAAGAGAATACTAATAGCTACCCCTATGGCCCATGCTAATAATACAGTCCACAAAGTTTGATTGGTTGGATTCATATACAACATAACAATAGTTACATATGCCCACGCTCCGCTTCTGAAAAAGAGTGTGACGTTAGCAACAACCGGTTTAGATAATGTAATAAATATACGGTTAAACTCTTGTGAAATATGCTCCATAATTAAAAGTAAATAAAATATTACTGCATATTCCCAAGGGAGTACATTAATCACAAAGATTACAAGCAATAACGGCAATGTAATACAATAAGTTATAAAATGTACTATGAATTGATCTTTAATCAAAACTGCACTATTTTGTGCTTCACTTGATAGCATTTCTCTAGTGTTAAATACGTAGAAATCCATTCCCACTATGTAAATAGCTAAACCTATAGTAGTAGTTATCATTCCATATATCCCTACATGACTAGGTGTTAAAAATTTAGTTATTCCTAACATAAGTAAGAACTTACTTCCTAAGGTAATAATACGTAATAGCAAGTTAAATGTACTAATTTTCAGCAAAATATTTTCTCCATCTTAATGTGTTTAATAAGCATTTTTAGAACCTACTAACAGTCCTATTGTTTTAAATATAATTTTAATATCAAAAAATAAATTTCTATTTTGAATATAATAGATATCTAATTTAACCATTTCTTCAAAACCTATACTACTACGACCACTTACCTGCCAAAGACCTGTACACCCAGGTTTCACTAGTAATCTTTGCTTATGATTTTCATTGTATTCCGCAACTTCTCTTACCAAAGGAGGGCGAGGACCTACTAAACTCATATCCCCTCTCATTACATTCCAAAGCTGAGGTAATTCATCTATACTTGTTTTTCTAATTAATTGTCCTATCTTTGTCACTCTCGGATCATTTTTCATTTTAAACATAGCACCTGTTGTTTCATTTAATGTCAATAATTTCTGCAGTCTTTCTTCTGCATCTGTTACCATAGAGCGGAACTTATACATCTTAAACTCTTTACCATTTTTTCCGACTCTTATTTGAGAAAAAAAGATAGGACCTCGGGGATCTTCAACTTTAATAGCAATGGCGACGATCATAAATACAAAAGAAAGAACTATAAGCCCTATAAGAGCACCTACCGTATCTATAATTCTTTTACTTAAATTATAAATATAATTATCTTTTACAATTATCTGGGGGTTAATGATATGTGTATCATTTTTAGAATTTACTATCTGCTGTTCCATGTTCCTCCTCACTTCCCTCCATAGTTTTAATTAATTTGAATTTTTTCTTCATTTTCAATTAGAGTCTGCATCAAGTTTAGTAAATCACTACGTAATTCTTCACGTTGTAAAGCAAATTCAATTGTCGTCTCAATAAACCCTAGCTTCTCTCCAACGTCATAACGTTTGCCTTCAAAATCATAAGCAAATACACGTTGGATTTCATTTAATTTTTGAATGGCATCAGTTAATTGGATTTCACCGCCAGCCCCTACTTCTTGTTCTTCTAAAAACTTAAAGATTTCCGGTGTAAATACGTAGCGACCCATAATTGCCAGGTTTGAAGGTGCTGTACCTGCTGCTGGTTTTTCCACAAATCTATTCACCTGATGACGGCGGCTGTCGTTTGAAACCGGATCAACAATTCCATATCGGTGCGTTTGGTTATCGGGTACCGTTTGAACGCCGATTACTGAAGATAACGTTTGTTCGTATTCATTCATTAACTGACGAAGACATGGTGTTTCCGCTTGTACAATGTCATCGCCAAGCAACACAGCAAAAGGCTCGTCTCCAATAAATTTACGTGCACACCATACGGCATGTCCTAACCCTTTTGGTTCTTTTTGACGAATATAGTGAATTTCTACCTTCGAGGACTGCTGTACTTTTTCTAAAATATCAAACTTTTCTTTTGAAACTAGGTTGTTTTCCAGTTCAGGTGCGTAGTCAAAATGATCTTCAATTGCTCGTTTGCCTTTACCAGTTACGATAATAATATCTTCAATTCCTGAAGCAATCGCTTCTTCAACAATATATTGAATAGTTGGCTTATCAACAATCGGAAGCATTTCTTTTGGCATCGCTTTTGTGGCTGGTAGGAAGCGCGTTCCTAGTCCTGCTGCTGGAATAATTGCCTTTTTTACTTTTTTCACCAATTCATCCCTCATTCTCTCTTTTTATTTACTGATTTAGGTATGTACGAGATGTAAATACTTATGGAAACGCTTTACATATACAGCTCTTTCATAAATATTCACATAATTAAATTTTGGGCATCTAACCCGTCCTCACACCATACTCTTGACAACAATTGTGTCTAAGGTGTTTCTTCACCCACAGTACAGCCGAGTATCTCCTTTGATAGTGGTTAGGAGATATCACCATTTTTTTATATTTGTAACTTTTATTAAAAATTAAACCATTCACATTTAAAAAAAGAAGAAAGTTGTCAGGAATTCTGCTTTTTAAAAAATCCCAAAAAACTTTTTCTTCTTTACTTGGTGAGGCGTGTCTTGAAAGCAAACGTAGCCTTTTATAACAGCTTCCGCATTTTCATAAAACATGTACAGCGTGTCCATACCGTATTCAGAAGCAACCCACTCGCTTGCTTCTTGCATGTAAAAGTTTCTTCCCGAAAGATTATGTGCGTCAGAAGCAATCATATGAGTTAAATTTGCCTCAATTAAATCCATAGAAAATTTCTTGATTTTTTTACCGAACCTTCCTGTTAAGCTGGATGCAGTAATTTGAGTGAGCACTCCTTTATTCACAAGGTTATATAAAATATCTGGATCTTCTATAAGCCTGCCGTTCCGCTCAGGATGAACAATAATAGGCGTTAATCCTTCCGACTGAATATCGTATACTAATTTTTCTGTG
>Ga0209463_1001163_pt1 | contig 16681 bp, 12 predicted proteins | sample AgamicMgSfrz_FD_187169 | JGI IMG/M metagenome (GOLD analysis project Ga0209463, IMG submission 187169) | Agave microbial communities from Guanajuato, Mexico - Mg.Sf.rz (SPAdes) (version 2) | ecosystem: Host-associated > Plants > Phyllosphere > Phylloplane/Leaf | place: Guanajuato, Mexico... | reverse complement strand
TGCCTGTACGCTGGCGGTATATAATTTGGCCATGGGGCATCCGTTCGGGGGTTATGCCGCTTCGGAGTGGGGAATTTTCCTGCTGCTCGCCATCGTGCCGACGATCTTCGGACACTATCTCTTCAACTGGCTGCTTCAGTATATGAATGCCACCACGGTATCCATGGGCGTGCTTGGTGAACCCGTATTCTCCTCACTGCTGGCCTGGATGCTGCTTGGTGAATCCCTCAGTGCCATGCAGATGATTGCCGGCGTCGTCATTATCTTTGGGGTATGGATTTTCATTCGGTACGGCAAAACCAAACCGGAACCCATTCCCGCTGACGCGCCTGTCGGCGGTCAAGGACCTGCTGAACCTACGGCGGTGTAATTCCGCAGCATATGGCATGGCAAAAAGAACGATTGGAGTCTGATACAACAGACTTCAATCGGAACTCAATACTCTTCATAAGGCGGTGTATTTTCATGAAAAACATTGTATCCATGCGCTGGCTGCTCGCCAGAATGTACGAACCCGATGTGGTCATTGCCGACTGCAGATTCCTTCTCGGTCAACCGGATGCAGGAAGACAAGCATACGAGGCTGGCCATATTCCAGGTGCCGTTTATCTGGATCTGGAACAGGATCTGTCCTCTCCTGTGTCCGCTCATGGCGGACGCCATCCGCTCCCTGACCCGGCAGAACTGGCAAAGCGTCTTTCAAAAGCGGGAATCGGTTCAAATGCTCGTATTGTTGCCTACGATGATCAGGGCGGTATGAATGCCTCAAGATTATGGTGGCTGCTTCGTTACCTCGGCCATGAACAGGTGTATGTGATGGACGAAGGCTTCTCTGCTTGGCAGAATGCCAAGTTCCCGGTAACCGCCGATGTGCCTGTACGGATTCCATCCACGTTCGAAGCGAACGTGCAGCCGCACATGCTCGCCAGCGTGCAGGATGCTCAGCACGCTTCGGCGAATAGCTCAGCGATGCTGATTGATTCACGCGATGCCCGCCGCTATGCGGGGCTGGAGGAACCAATTGACGCCAAGGCCGGACATATTCCGGGTGCGCAGAATTATTTTTGGAAGGATGTACTGAATGCAGAAGGTCGGTGGTCTGACGTAAGTACATTGGAAGAACGCTTTGGAAAGCTGGCAAAGGACGAGCCCATCATCGTATACTGCGGCTCCGGCGTCTCGGCCTGCCCGAATGTAATTGCGCTGGAGGAAGCCGGATATACCAATGTGAAGCTGTATGCCGGAAGCTGGAGCGACTGGATTAGTTATGATGAGAATGCGGTGGAAACTGCGGAAGAGTAGGTACGGAGCACGGGTCTACAGTATCTCAAAGACGAATACACCGCCATGCAGGCTGATGCCCGGGGCGGTGTATTTGCAGTGCCTGAGCGTAAACAGGGAATCAACATGCAGAGGATGAAGCCACATTCAATGTAATAAATATATTACAAGGCTAAAGGCAGACATTGTACGAGCTTGAACCAATGAATCGAAAATCAACATCATCCTGAGGACAATCAACTTATAGTCAACTTCGTTTTACAGAATAACATCACGGGATCGGAAAAAAGGAAAGAAAAAGCTGTTTATTTGATTGTCTTTGTTAACATCCGGCAAGACGGGAGAGATAGCGGCATCTATGCATGGGCAGACTTATCCAGCTCTTTCCCGCTCAATGAAACAAGATCTGCAAAAGAAAATGAGGAGAAGCATTCATGAGTCCATGAATCAAGATAATCACCCATACTCTACGATAGCGGGCCCATAAATAACCAAGAAACAGACCCGTAACCCCATGATTTGCAATCACTGTTGCCACATCAATATCCCACTGACCAGATCCTTGAATGGCGACATGCCAAATGGACCATAACATTGAAACTAGTAGAATGGCAGGCCATCTTCCAAGCAATGCCTCCAACCGGGTTTGCAGCCATACCCGATAAAAAACTTCCTCCAATACACTATTGATAATAAAACCAATGAACACCAAGAGAAGTAATTCTGTCAAATCGGTTGCTTCGATTGCTCCTTCTGGTTGTGCAATTGGGGAATAGAACTTTAGATAACCCCAGACCACAATAATGATTAGTGGCGCAATGGCGTGTCTGCGAGAGCGAGGCTTTGCCAAGATAAATTCTTGTTGCCCGCCAGTCATTTTGCGATAAATCAGCAAGAAAATCAACGGGATACACAATAGTGTCGTCAACTTGAACGCCAAATAATATAGCTCGAAATGTAATCCTTGCTGGTCAATCGTTATAAGAGAAGCCGTAAATAAAACGCATGACACCAATAACACAATCGATTGAACGACCAAGTGATGTCTCTCCATTTGTTGGAAAGACCGGTGATTTTGACTTTTATAAGGAATCATACGGATTAGAAAAATGCCAAGGAATGCCGGCAACAAACTATGCCATATTGGAATCACTCCCTCACGATCAGCCGTGTACCTTATATTCAAGTTTCCGGTCCACACTAACCACAATACAGCAACAAATATAATTATCATGCACAATAAGCCGATTGCCTTTCCCCATGCTGGAAGCATTACTTTGAATTGCTGGTTCATTCCAATTGCACTCCTTTGAGTTGCATGCCGCTTTTGCCTCGTCTTTTTTATTTCAGTTGAGTTAAATAAACTCTAGCACATTCCATCTTTATCGTCTATTTATTTCAGTTGAGTTAAATAATATGATATTCTGTGTATATGCCAAAAATCGTGGATCATGAGAAAATGAAGAATATTATCGCTGAAGCAACTTGGAAAATCATTAGCGAGAAAGGCATTCATCAGGCAACGTCAAGAACGATTGCGAAGGAAGCCGGACTATCACAAGGAGCTTTAAGACATTACTTTTCAAAACAAGAGAGCCTATTAGCGTTTGCGATGGAGTTAGTTAAGGAAAAGGTACTTATTCGGCTAAGAAAACTGAATGCAAGAGAACTGGCGCCTCAAGAAAGAATTGTTGAATACTTGCTTGAGCTAGTCCCAACTGATGAACAAACATTATTGGAAATGGAGGTTTGGTTTGCATTTGTTACCTATGGAAAAACGCAAAAAGGGTTCGATACCAATTATGAGGACCTCCAAAACGCAATCAAGAATTGCATTATATACTTGAAAAATGAAGGCCTTCTGAGCACAACCGATGAAGAGAAGGAACAAGAAAAACTGTATGCCTTTATCAATGGAATGGCTCTCAATTTGTATTTAGAGCCTGATAAGATAAATCGAACACGAAGCAAAGAAATGATACAAGACTATATCCATTGGATTATACGTTAAAGGAAAGCATGACGTATAAATCGGGGAGTTAAGTCAGCTGGCCAGAGCCAAGCAGAATACACTTTCCGTGCCTGTGCCTATTCGGGTGTGCAGGTGTTGATATTCTCTTGGGTCCACGGCTGCCTGCTGTGTAACCATTTGCAGAACCCAATCTACAGTTGGAGAATGGATTAGTTATGAGGAAAATTCGGTGGCTACAGGGGAAGAATAAATGAAAGAAGCCCACATCTGACGATGCGGGCTTTTCGTCTTCCAACTTGATGGCAATGGAGGAGAAGCTAGCCTTCAACCGAATTGACTGATAATTAGACGTATTAATATAGAAACAGTCCGACCCATGCCACCAATTAATCGAAATATTTTATCTGCAGGTTGCTAAATACTGCCGTCCCCCCTTCAGCATACAGTGTGATCCCGCGGTCATTCCATTTTGGAAAAATGATATTGGATAACACCAATGAACCATCATCGACGAAGACCTCGATACTGGTCTTGTCTACCAGAATCTTGAGATGAACTTTGTTCTTCTCCGGAGCGAATGCCGCTTGACTCTCCAAGTCTCGGCCACTCCTGTCAGGATTCCCGGTATATGTCCGGTTGACATAGACGTAGCCACCTTCTACATTGACGCCTGTATCCACATGCCTGCTCCGGTCGTTGGATTCACGAAGCCTTAATCCAATATTATTAATCTTGGTCCACGATATATCGGCCTCAAGCTGATACGAATCTCCCGACACAGGAAGTGTATGAGATCCCTTCACTGTAATCGGTTTAAAGGCAGTCTCCGAGACCACTGCCTGTTCCAGAGACTCAATCGGTCTTGAGATCAGTCGATACTGACCCGTTTTCGTTGCAATAAGCTTAATTTCACGAACAATCGAATCCATGCCGTTGTAACCTTCCTGCAGTGTTGGCGTATTGTTGGCATAGCTCCAGTTATTCATCCAGGCAAATGCGTAGCGATGATCGGTTTTGTCACTGCTTGCCCCATCTTCAAATGTAACTCCACCATACCAGTCGAAGCCATAGTCCAGCCATTGTGGTTCATGAAGGTCGGAAACAAATTGTTTGCCATTAAAGCTTCCGGTCCAATAAGCGTAGGTGTTGGGTTGTCCTGATGATCTGCCATTGGCGCTTACGCCGAGTACCCATTTATAGGTTCCGTTATCTGCCCGCATCACAAAGAGATCAGGACATTCCACCAACCCCACGTTTTCCGTGAAGAAGCCGCCGGTATATCGCCAATTTTTCAGATTAACCGATTCATAGAATCCAATCTTCGTCCCTTCAGCCAGAGCCATAACCCACTTTCGGGACTGCTCATCCCAGATGATTTTAGGGTCTCTAAAATCCTTTTGTCCCGGATTCTTGATCACCGGTCGATCTCCATATGGCTTAAACGTTTTCCCTTGATTGGTGCTGTACCATAAGTATTGTTCCTGCTGTCCGCTGCTCGCAGAGGGCTGCGTCATGATCGCAACAATTGCTCCCTTGCCGAAGCCGGCTGTACCTGACTCATCCACAACCAATGAGCCAGACCATGGATCACCGTTCCGGTTCGTATATTTAGGGATTGCTATTCCTTCATCCTTCCAATGAACCAGATCGACCGATGTTGCATGCCGCCATTCCGTACCATTACCTGTGGGGTAATCACCGTTATACAGATAATAATAGTGGTACTTCCCGTCCAGATATATCGGCCTTTGGGGATCATTCTTCCACTTGTCTGGCGTTGTAAAATGGAAGCTGGCTCTCATACTCGCGCTAGGAGAGGCTACTCCCGTATCCTCTGTAGGCCATGGCCTGTTGGTCAAGAGCGGAATGACAGTGAAAGCGAGCGTGATCATACCACAGACAGCAGACCCGATGACCATTTTCTTTCTGACTTTAATATTCATAACAATACCCCGCTTGTAAAAAAAGAAAATGCCAATATATATCGACATTTTCTTTCTTCAGACTCTCTGTGAAGTTGGTTTACTCCACTGTCAATTGTCCTTGTGCCAGAATGCTGTCCTTCACTACGGATGTTTTGGATCCTTTGATATTCACCAAGAAACTTGGTGCGAAGGTAGAGTGATGATCTTCAAACATTCCTCGGTTGGTCATATAACTAGTGATCACTACGTTGTTGCCTTGAACCTGCGGAATAGCAAAATGTGCGTAAGTCCAGGTAACATCCTTAGGATCCAGATCCTGATGCAGTACTAGTCCGCTACCATTCAACGGCTTGTATGGTCCTGTCAGAGAATTAGATACATATCCCAACATGTAGATATCTTCAGCATCGACACCATCCACAACCATTTTGGCTCCCCTTGTATCCGTGAACAAATACCATTTTCCATTCAATTTAAAGACATTTGCACGTTCAATTTCATCTGTTACTGTATTCGATGCAATCAGCGGTTTCATCACTTGTTTTAAAGTATAATCGTCATTCAGTTCAATGATCCCCAAAGCGCCATTGGCTAAGGAAGCTAACTTTTTATTAGGGCTTTGCAGCAATTTCTCCCTCTCGGCCTGGAAGAACTTCTTGCTCCCTTCGTAGAAGGCTCTGTTATTGAATGCATCCTCGCCCTGGTAGCCCGTCTCTGTTCCAGTATTGGCTTCGAAAACAAGGTATTTGTGACCATTATCTTCAACGTAATGAGGATCTCTCAGCGTATGATTGTCGGAATAATCCCCACCGCTGAAAGCCTGCTCCACAGTTTGATACATTTTGCCGTCACCATCAAAGATCGACTTGAAATCTTCAACACCGTCCACCTTGAGCGTGTCCTCTGTAAGTTCGGAGACATTGATTTGCGCAGTCGTCAGGGTTTGCTTGCCATAAAATCCGTTGGCCGGGTCCCAGCCATGACGATTGGTGTAGAACAGACGAATATGACCATCCGTAGTCAGCGTAGAAGAGCCGGACCATTCCTCTGCCTGCTGATTCAGAATGGGGTCATTCGGAACGTCCTTGTCGGTGTTTTTGAACACTCTGCCTGCATTTTTCCAGGCATCAATGGATGTGTCTCCTGCTTTTTTGTAGAACATATAGATGAATGTGTCCCATCCCCGATCCGGGTCACCCGCCAGGCCAAAGACGATTTGATAACCATGATAGTCAGCTACGGTACCATCCGCATTCTGCAGTGGCCAGGTATCCCACACATCCATGTCGATGATGTTACCATTCTCATCATACCCTTTTGCAGAAGGTAGATTTTGGATAGTAGATGCGTCAAACTGAGGAACCTTGAATCGTTCTTTGATCTGTTCCTCAGGAATTTTCAGGGCGTCTGCGCGTGTAATATGCGAGATACCATAACTCTCTTTGTAGTCTGAACTTTCTTTTGCAAAAGCCGAAGCTCCCCCGCCTGCCAATAGTGCTGTTGCAAACGTTACTGCTGTCACTTTTCTCATCATCTTCTGGAAATTCATTAGGTGTATCCCTCTCTCTTGTCATTTTTTTCCGGAAAACAGAAAAAGACCTAAAAATCGTTAGGGTATGGTGGATACACCGATCCCAACGGACTTTTAGGTCTTGCCTGCTTACCAGTAACAATCCCGACATATTCAACTGTCGATAACTATTCTATATGGTCCGATCAAAATTTGGCTATAGATCGAAACTCCCGATTCGGATCAAGGACCAGGGACTCAGTTTTTCAAGCATCAGAATCAATCCGAGGATGGATGAAGTCGATGATCTATCCGGTTGATTTCCATGGCGATCACAACCCGTTGGCTTTCGGTAAAAGCATATCCATAATCCTCTTCAACCATTTCACAGATCTCGCAGGCCTGTGTATATGCTTCGGTAAAATTCATCTTTGCCATCGCTACAAGCTCCGGATTCAGTTCATTGCGGAGTCTGCCTGATTCATCCGTTTGCAGCATATTCTCAAGCTGGGTCAAAAGTCGCTCATAGTTCGCAGACCGTGGATCCACTACACCGGCAACTTGTCCTACACCTTCCGCGATATCCTTGATCATGGCCGTCTTTTCCGGAGCCTTATGGTGCATGCCCGCATTCTTCCAGGCAGTATGAATATGCATGGCAATATAACCAACCTCATCTTCCGGGATGAGCACCTGCAATTTCTCGTAGATCAAATGCTTGGCATGAAGCCCAAGCTGGAACTCTCTTGGATAGAGGATACGAATCTCCTCAAGCAGCGTATTCCGAATTTCGATTCCTTTGCCAATCCGCTCCAGAGCAAACGAGAGATGGTCTGTAAGAGCGATATGGATATGCTCATGAAACGTAACACCCAGTGATTTCTCGGCGAAAGTGATGATCTGCTGGGCGACTGCAATTTCTTCTTCAGGCAGGGTCCCCAGTATTTCCTGAAGGTGGTTATACCGTTTCGGATCAGTCATCACAAACACTTTTTCAACAAGGCTTGGGTCTACAATATCATTTTTTCCTTTGTGGAAAACAACACCCGGCCCCATGACAATTTTCTCTTCTCCATGATCGTTAACCACAGCGGCATTATTGTTGAGTATTTTTTTGATCTTCATGTTAGTCTCCTATGCCTGTTCGTTAAGTTTATCAGCTTCTGGTCGAACATCGCGATCTACACCGAGCAGCAAGGTAACAGTAAAAGCCGTCGCCAGCGCAAGCACAAAACCGATCAGATAATGAACAAGATTCATCAACCCCGGCTGTACGATAAAAGCAATCATCGGCAATCCGGTTAGCCCAAATGAATTGGCCACAACCTGATGAAATGCGACATATGCTCCTCCGGCGGCTCCTCCTGCAGCCGCACCCAGAAAGGGGCGCCCAAGTTTAAGATTCACACCATAGGTGACTGGCTCGGTAATACCGAACAGCGCGGTGATCGAAGCAGGCAATGCTATTTTTCTCAATGCTTCGTCCCGGGTTCTGACATACACTGCAAGACCCGCCCCTGCTTGCGCAATATTCGCCATGGACCAGATCGGAAGCAAGAAGTTGAAGCCGATATCCGGATTGGAAATCAGTCCAACTTCGACAGCCTGAATCCCGTGGTGGAGACCGGTGATCACAATGGAGCTGTAGATCCCTCCAAGCAGAAGGCCAAAAAGCAAGCTCCCGTAGTTGAAGACGTGTTCGAGAATACTTCCCAGCGATCGGCCCAAACCAAGAGCAAGGGGTTCTATAACCAGTACCGCAAGGCTGCCCGCGATGCTAAAGCTTAAGAAGGGAACGAGAAGAACAGCTCCGGATGACGGTATCCATCGGCGTAGTCCTTTCTCCATTATCGTTAGCATAAGCGCCGCAAGAACGGTTGGGATTATGGCTCCCTGATACCCGAATTGCGGTGATATGGGCAAAGCTTGAGTAAAGGCTGGCACTCCACCGATTTCGGTGAATGGAAGAATCCCCGGATGAGTCATGACAATTCCAACAGCGGCACCAAGCGCCGGGGTTCCCCCGAACCGCTTGGCCGTATTGTATCCGAAGAGAACCGCCATCAGCTGGAACGCGGAGCCCGTCAGCAGTGACAGAATCCGGAACCACATTTGACTCGGATCATCCCAACCGAATGCTCCCGCAAGTCCCAAGAGACCCAACAGCAGTCCAGCCCCGACGAAGAGTGGAATAATGGGCACAACGATATCAGAAAAAAATTGGAATGCGTCCATCAACCTGTGTAACAATGTTCGTGAATGAAGCCCCTTATCATTGGATGACCTGCTAGCCGTAGACACGGACGGCAGTGAGTAGGATTCAATATGACCTTCTTCGTGTAGCCGTGGTGTGATAGGTCCATTCGGGTCGTCTTCTTTTGGTATGGACAAGGCAGCTGACTGAAGCATGACATTCACCTGGCGATTAACCTTCGAGACAAGAGCGGGACCAAGAATAATCTGCAATTGTCCAGCACGAACGTACACCCCTTGGATTTCCTGCATACCCTCAAGAGTTTCTTGTTCCACCAGATCACTGTTCTGCAATCGGAGTCGGAGTCGTGTCGTGCAATGGGTGCTTTCGATAATATTGTCCGTTCCTCCAGACCATTCAATAAGTTGTGTGGCCAATGCCCTTGCGGAACTACGCCCCTTGGTGACACTCCGGTCATCCTGCTGCATGGATGCTCCTCCCTGTTACTTCGCATATGATTGAAAATTGATCTTTTACAAAAATAACAATTCCGTCATTTATGGCAATATTACTATTGTGACCACTTCACTTTCCAAAATCAATGGTCAGTAAATACCACTACTCTGAGGACAATGGCTCATCTTGGCTGTTTATCCGATCCTAGCAGACCGCCCCCGCCGAATTTTGCCGGAAGCCGTAGCGACTGGATCAGTTTTTTAACTAAAAATGGAGCAACCTGCCAACTAGCAGACTGCCTCTTATTGATCTAACGTTTCCCCGTTAGCTCAAATCTTGGGCGGACCAAGGGAGGAAAGGATGCAGGCAGCCTGCCGAGTCAGTCACTTTGACGAAGTTCATCCATAATTGTTGTTTAATCTCTTTAAAATAAGGTCTACAATTTCAGTTGTTTTTAAGTGATCCGTAATTAAATGCTCTTGATAAATTTCCCTCCTAAAAGCTTCGACACAAGTAGCTGTCCGTTGGAATGACCATCCCCCTACCTTGTCACCGCGCTTGACTAATCTGTTATAAATGGTGTCCTCTGAAGCTATCAAACAAAAATGATACAGTTCTTCATCCAATTCTTTAAATCCATTGTAAATGTAATTGAAGTTCTCCTCTTTATACAGGGTCATAGGCACAATTAAGTGTTTTTGATACTTCTTCTTTACCTCCCCCGCCACATTTACAGTCAAGGTTTTCCAAAGCTCCATGTCCTGGAAATCATCAGTTTGTTCGTGGGTATGCCTCACTTCTTTAGGTGCAATTTTCCAAGTCATAAGTCCAATATCTTCAGGATCAAATATCATACTATTGGCAATTAAGGGTTGAAGCAATTGAGCTGTGGAGGTCTTACCAGAACCAAAAGCCCCATTAATCATGATAATCACGTGATCACTCCTTGGTAATATAGCCTTCCTAGAACATTGTACTTCATTGGTTATTGTCCAAAAAAGTCCCATTCTCATGTATCATCTTTACATGTTAATTTGGTCATATCCACGTTAAACTGCCCGTTAGTTGAAGGTTAGATCGCATATTATGTGTGAAAAAAGGACCCAATCCACAAATCGGACGGGTCCCTGCTTCATTTTTTTACGGCTTGGCGGTTCCGTTAATCTTCTCGAAGTACGGGGCCAGTTTGGAGGCGAGCTGTTCAAACTGCTGCTGCTCTTCTTTGGTCAGCTTCTCCTCATGTTTAACTCCATTTTCATCGGTGATCTTCAGCTTTAATTGCATCAATTGCTTGGTCAGCTCCATATACTCCTGGAATTCGTCTTCCGTGAGCTTGCCTTTTGCTGCTTGAAGCATTCCTTCAATCTCTTGATAATCTTCCTGGGTACCACCGTGCTGTTCAATGGTCGAAGAAGAACCGAAAATATCATCGGCCAGATAGGAAGCAGCAAATGCGGCAGACGGAATCAGGATTGCTACTGCGGCAATGCCTGCGAGCATGCGTTTTTTCATGGGAGATTTACCTCTCTTTTCATTCACATAGTGTTGATAGGACTGCCTTGCACGTTCATACAACTCAGGTGGGCAGTTCATCGAATCTGCCGCCTCGCGAAGCTCTTCACGCAATTGCTTATCAATGGACATACACGTCTCCTCCCGTCCTTTCGTGACGTTTCCGGAGTTGTTTCAGTGCCAGATGATGCCTGGATTTCACTGTGCCAACAGGGATCTGCAGCATGTCTGCGATTTCTTCCAGAGCATAGTCGTGAAAATAGCGCAGGATGACGACCACACGTAGTTTATACGACAACTGGCGGACAAGGCTGAACAGCTCATGCTGCATTTCGGACTGCAGGACAGCTTTGTCCGTCCAGTCGAACTGTTGTTCACAAGTCATCTGGCGGTTTCGTTCAAAGAGGCGAATTCGCCGCCAGGTCTTTCTTTTCCAATCCTGGACAAGACGGACAGTGATCCCGTGCAACCAAAACCGGAACGGCCGGTTCGGGTCATACTTGTGAAACGACCGCCACATGTGCATATAAACTTCATTCACGATATCCTCAATGTCCTGTTTGTTGTAAACGAGAAACGCAACCGTCCGATAGACATCTTGGTGAGTCGCCTGATAGACAAGCTGAAAGGCCGACTCGTCGCCCAGCGTCGCTTTTTCAAGCCACGGAAGTAACTCTTTATCATTCATGGGTGCCCCTCCTGAACGTGTTACAACTCTTAATTCGCTCCCATGGGAAAAAAGGTTCAGTAAGAGCATAAATTTTTTTTACGATACTCGCCATTTTAGGAACTTCTGAAGGTATATTACCATTTTTGCACACACGTTTACCCCAGGTGTCAAAGGACGCTGGTACTCCCCCAAGTCAGGGGAAAGTTTGAAAATGGTCTAAAACTCAAGGTTGTGATTCAAGGAAAAAAGGAGGCGTTTTGGAATAACGTTCTGAAGCTGGCGGCGATAAAACATCTAATCCAGAATCACAAGTGTTTTCATTTTTGAATTTGCTTTCTTCGTTCAGGCTAACCCTTTTGTTTGAATAACGCCATTATCATGTAGACCTGACAAAAAGAAAATACACACAATAAAGTAAGATGGTTACTTCGAGGTGTGTATGGACTTCATCAGCAAAGTTGTGAGAAAATGAACAGTTATACCGCATCAACAAGATGTAACCTGAACGAGGTGAACGGTCATGAAACAATATAATCTGGGAATCGAAGCAACACTCGAAATGATCGGCGGCAAATGGAAAGCGCTAATCATATGTTTATTAATGTCAGGCGTGAAGAGGACAGGCGAGCTGCAGCGCAGTATCGACGGCATTTCGCAAAAGGTTCTGATTCAGCAATTACGCGAGCTTGAGAAGGACGGTCTTGTCAGAAGACATGTGTATCAACAGATGCCGCCAAAAGTGGAATACAGCCTTACGGAATATGGGGTTACTGCCAACAAGATTGTGGATGTGATGTGTGCATGGGGACGGGAAAATATAACATTAAGACAGCAGCAGGGAGAAGATATTATACTTTTGGAAAATAAAGAGTCTGTTCTTGATCCGATACCCCTCGATTCGAACAATTGAAAAGAAGGAGAACTTGATTTGAAAAACTATCTCGTATTTGGCGCAAGCAAAGGACTTGGAGATGCCTTCGTGAGAGGTGTTCCCGAGCAGGGAGACAAGGTCTGGGTCATCTCTCGCAGCAGGCCTGACAGTTTGAACCTGAATGACGGTGTAGAACGCATATGGATACAGGCGGATCTGTCTGATCTCCATGCAGCCAACGTGGTCAGCGACGCTCTCCAGCACGAAACACTGGATGTTCTCATTTACAATGTGGGCATTTGGGAAAAGGAAGGATTTGAGGATCACTACACGTTTGACCATGACGCTCCTGCTGATATCTCGAATCTGATTCATGTAAATATAACATCTGCGATCGTTTGCATTCAGGCATTACTCCCCCATCTCCGGCAATCGACAGCCGGCAAAATCATTCTGATCGGCTCGACAGCTGGTCTGAATAATTCGAATAACACTCAGGTTTCATTTGTAGCTTCCAAATTTGCCATTCGAGGAATTACGGAGGCCCTGCGGGAGCACACGAGACACGATGGCATTGCCGTTACATGTATTAACCCTGGGGAGCTTGCAGCTGAAATTCCTTATGAAGAGGGCAGTGAGCGTGCACTTGCTGAATATAATGGCACACGTATACCCCTTCAGGATATGGTCTCCATCGTCAAATGCATCGTGAACCTGTCCAAGGCAGCCTGCGTAAAAGAAATCAATATCCCGGCGATAACGGATACAAATGCATAATAGATACTTGATGGAATACTTTGTTGGAGTCCCCATCTAACTATGGAGGATCCCTTAACGACCAGGGAATAACAAACGGATTCGATACAGTAAAAAGCCCGTTTAGCTCAACGGGCTTTTTACCTTTTTATTATGAAATACAATTTCGATCTGACAAGTCACTTCGAAGCTGCCATCGTAAGCTGCTCCACCAGTGCCCGCAGCGAATAATCGGAGGTTGAACACAGCTGAATGCTCCCGACCTGCTGCGGCAGAGCGGCGTCATCATACGGATTGCGCAGCACCAGATTCAGTAGGGGCTTAACTGAAGCCAGTGCCTGGGCGAGCGCCAACTGACCTGTGAACAGATGAGCATTAAGCGTGCCCTGGATCACAACATCCGCACCAGCCGTCTGCTGTACGAGTGACGTGATCTCGTCCGCATCCGGTCTCATAGAACAGTGGTGCGTCACTACAGTTATTCCTGCATCCTTCAAAAGCGATGCCAGTCTGATCTCGGCTTCACCGCTGTTATCGGCCCGGGTCAGCTGCTCCTGCTTCGGCAGAATCAGCAAATAGTTCAGTGAAGTTTTGAGCGGAAGCACTCGCTGTGGGTCACGGGTGACTTTTACGGTTTTACGAGCCAGATTCAGCGCCTCCTCATCCCACTTCTCCCTGGGAATGGGCTGGGCAGATGCTTGGTATTGTTGGAATTTACCGTATAGTTGCCGGATCCGATGAACGGACTCGTCAATTCGCGCCTCGTCGATCCGCCCATCCTGCACGGCTGCCAGAATACCCGCAATAACCCGGCTCTGATACTCTGGTGTATGACACATGAGAATCATGTCGTTCCCCGCCTGAACGGCCAGCACGCCTACTTCCTCCGGACTGAAATGATTACGGATCGCTCCCATCTCGATATCATCGGTGCAGATTACACCTTCGAATCCCAGCTTGTTACGCAGAAGCTCTGAGACAAAAAAAGAACTGAGCGAAGCTGGAAGCCCAGCGGATTCAGGAATGTTCGGAAACACCAGATGACCCATCATGACCGAATCCGCTCCGGCATCGATTGCCGCCATGAAGGGGAGCAGCGGTCCTTCCATCAATTGTTCAAGCGTTAGCTCACACGCGGGCAGAACCACATGCGAATCTCCGCTTACTTGCCCGTGACCTGGAAAGTGCTTGGCCGTCACAGCCACACCTGCTTCATGCATCCCTTGGATATAGGCGTGACCGAATTGGGCTACCAGCCCTGGGTCCTCTCCGAAGGAACGGACACCGACGACGGGATTATCCATATTGGTGTTCACATCCAGTACAGGTGCCCAGTTCATCGGAATCCCCAGCGCGTTCAACTGACTGCCGATGAATTTGCCGAGCAAATAGGCGGTTGCCGGGTCTTCGCTTAAACCAATTGCCCGGTTACCTGGGATATAGGGAAAGAAGCTTTTGAACTTGGACAGAGTGCCTCCTTCTTCATCTACCGAAATATAATATGGCAATGGGCTGCCAAATTCTCCGGCTATATTCTGTACTTCTGCGAGTAGTGCCAGCGTCTGCTGTTCACTCTCAACATTATGGGGAAAGATGCCGATCCCGCCAAACCGCTGCTGCGACATTCTCCCCCGAAAATCCGGCTCGGCACTTGTAGATGGCGTACCGACCACACACATCATGGCTATTTTATCTTCCAGGCTTATCTTCTCCGGTTCAGATTCCGTATAGGTCGCATCCAGCCCCAACTCATGATAGAGTGTACGCTCCAGATAATCATGCAGATAGAATCGCGATTTCACAAAATGCTCTGCCATAGCAGGCGGCTGGAAACGTTCCAGCGCAGCCCTCATGCGGGGCAGAACCTTCTCGCGTCCACGACGGTTTCTTGTGTAGTTGTTCTGCAGCGAGCGCCACTCCGCGTCATCGCCAGGATACAGCTCCCAGCGGTAAGCATACTTGTGGATCGCTCGTGAACGGTCTGTTGCCACCTCAAAATCATGCATGATGGAAATCAGTTCAGCTTCTTCCTTATGGTTCCGAACCTCGTCCAGCAGCTTCCAGATCACCTCATAATAATCCTCTAACTGATAATTACCGATGCGAGTATGTCCGGTTACCGGATCAATGCCATGAAATCGTTCCAGGAATCGATCGATGAAGGTGGAGACATCCGCCTTGCGATTCCAGGTTAAGTCCGCATGCAGCAGCATGGGATACCAAGTGGTTTCAAAAATGCCATACGGAACACCAAGACTGAACGGCCCCGTCCAGTTGGTGGCAACAATACAGTCAAGTTCCAGCTTGCCTGCTGTCTTTGCCCATTGAAGCAAGTTGTCCGTGCGGTTCGATAATACCGGATAGTTCTGATGCTCCGCCCAGTCAAAGCTGCGAACGGCTGGAGCTCCCATGACTTCGATGCCTAGCGATCTGAATTTATTCGTATGCGAAGTAACCTCTGCTTCAATATTGCGTCCATTATAAATCCAGATCATGGCTGCACTTCGCTGATCCAGCTTAGCAAGTTCTTCAGGCGGACATTTGTCGAGCATGTCATGCCAGAAAACCGGCTGTTTCCCCCGCTCTGCCGTAAATGCAATCAACTGGTTCAAAAAGGCAATAAAGGCTCGTTCCCGCACACCGTCATACTCTACTTGGCAGCGTTCACATTCGCATAGGCTGTAGACCTCGTCACAGCCCAGATGGATATATCGCGATTCCGGGTGGGCGTCAATCATCTCCCCAAGCAGCGCGGTAATCAACTCGAAGGACTCCGGGTGCGACGGGCAGATTTCCCCGGTGGACTGCTCCGTTTCGCGAAGGTGCCGCCAGGCTTCATGGCGCAATACATACTCCAGATGTCCGAAGCTCTGTTGAAGCGGAATAATCTCGATAAAATGTTCATGGGCCGTACGCTTCAGTTCTTCGAGCTGCGACAGGCTCAACGCATGCTTCGGGTGTGCGAACTCGGGGTATGCCCGGAATGGGAATTTATCCTCATATTCAATCAGCACAGCGTTTGTCTTATATTTTGCAAACTCCCCCAAATATTCGATTAGCAGCTCCGGCTTCGAGAACGTCTGGCGCAAATCCAGGTTCATTGCCCGTACAGCCGTATCCGCCCAGTCGGATATAGACACCGCCGGGATGTTTCCATCTAAGCCACGTAGTTGAACCAAGGTCTGCAATCCGTAAAATAAACCCGCCGCATCCAGCGCGTAAACCTCAGCTTTTCGGGCCGATACCTCTAACGTGTAACCTTGCGACCTTCCAGCAAGACAAGCCCATTTTTCTTCCCTTTTTGCAGTGATTGAAGTGACATCAGGGGGGAGCTGGCTCTTTTCCCGTTCTTCCAGAACTTCATCAACGGCCTGATCGTTGCTCTCAGGGTTATGATCTCCCTGCCGTGGTTCTTGGTCCGATAAACGTTCGACAACAAGCATGTAACCTTTCTCTATCCTAGAGGATGTATATCGAAGTCCCGGAAATGCCCTTCTGCAATGGATCGCTAGCCGGGAATCCTCCTGCTCCATA
>Ga0209463_1001162_pt1 | contig 16685 bp, 16 predicted proteins | sample AgamicMgSfrz_FD_187169 | JGI IMG/M metagenome (GOLD analysis project Ga0209463, IMG submission 187169) | Agave microbial communities from Guanajuato, Mexico - Mg.Sf.rz (SPAdes) (version 2) | ecosystem: Host-associated > Plants > Phyllosphere > Phylloplane/Leaf | place: Guanajuato, Mexico... | reverse complement strand
AAGTCTCTGTATATTTATTTACTTGATTATCAGTGTATCTCCAATAGTAAGGACATCAGATTTCAAACCATTTTTACTTTTAATGGAAGAAACTGAAACATCATACTTTTGAGACAATCCCCAAAGAGTATCATTTTTAACTACTTTGTGAGTTACAGTTTTTGACAGGTTAAGAACATCCCCAATATGGATTAGGTCAGATTTCAAACCATTGTAAGATTTTAGGTTAGGCACAGATACACCTGTATCCTTACTAATTTCTGACAATGTATCACCTTTCTTAACTGTGTAAGTTTTAGCAGATGATGTTGCAGGTTTAGCTGCAGGCTTAACTACAGGTTTCTTTTTAAGCTTTCCATATTCAGCAATACCTGTAGCAATAGCAATACCTGCTTTTTTAAGTACTGCATCATCTCTTAGTTTCTTGATGTCTGTCTTAGAATCCATGAAACCACCCTCAACTAAAACAGATGTCATATGTGACTCTCTAGTGATATGCAAATCAGTATACTTGATACCTCTATCAGTAAGACCATAAGCTTTAACTAATTTAGGCTGAATAGCCTTAGCTAGTTTCACAGAGTCAGCAGGCTTAGTCTCATATACATGAGTTTCTACTCCTCCCCATGTTCCCCACTTACCTGTATTACCATTATGATGACAGGATACCATTACATCAGCACCCCACTTATTTGCTTTATCAGTTCTGTCTTTCAAAGGTACATCAGTTTTGCCTGTAGTATCATCAGTCCTCATCAGGTCTACACCCTCATAAGTCCTAAGCTCATTCCATACAGAATCTGCAACCTTATCATTAAAAGTCCATTCTCTTTCCCCATCAGGAGTCCTCTTACCTGATGTATTAATTCCATGCCCTGCATCTATAGCTACTTTAAATGTCATATTAAATATCCCCCTTTAAATTAAAAAAAGAGAGAGCCTCAGCTCCCCCTTACTTTTTATCAACCTCAGGTATGATGTCCTCAACAGATTCATTATCTGCTTTCATAACCTCAAGCCTCTTAGTGATAACTTTTGGTATTGGTACTCCTAGCTGAGCCAAATTCTCAACAATAGATAAACCCTCATTTGCTAACACTAAATAAACCATCATTGTGCTGAAGGTAGGTTTTCCTTGAAAAAGCACTATATCCATAGCCATTGCAAATGTAATACCTACTAGCATTGCACCTTTTTTCCTGATGCCCAAAGTCATTACTGTACTTTTAAGGCTGTGATCTTTTGTGCCTTTGATTACTCCTGTAACAATATCCATTGTCATAAGAGCTAATAGCATGAAAGTATCATTCTGCATGGACTTAGAAAGCTCTAGAACCATATCTAGCAATGTAGCTCCTCCTCTCCTATATAGTCATCCTCTGTCTGTGAGTATGAAAAAAGCCCTCAAGGATTAACCTCAAGAGCTTTCTCTCCTATATGGGCATCTGTCAGAGCCAATAGAAAGTATTATTGTTCAGTTTCTTGTTTTTCTGCTAACTCCTGCTCTTGCTGCTTGATAATAGCATTAGCCATGATAAGCTTATGAGTTAACTCAGCTACCTCAGACTTGTAGCTTTCAATGATTACATTAATATCAATCTCTCTATTCATCCTAAAACCTCCTTATAATGTGATACATAACTATTATTAGAAAGGCTTAACCTGTCTGTGACCATAAAAAAAAGGAGAGAGCAGATTACTCTGCTTTCCCCTCTAGTACTGCTATCCTTTCATTAAGCTCTTTTACAGTTCCTTTCAACTCTTTGACAATAGGAATTAGCAATGTCCATACCCTATCATAGTCAATACCCTCTACAGTTCTCTTACCTTCTGCATTAGGCTCTGAGTATTGTACATACATATCTAATCCTGCATCAACTAAGTCCTCAGCAATCAGACCAAAGTTTCTCCTTAGGTAAGGTATTCTATCAAGCTCATCAGCAGATATTTCCTCTCCATTAGAAAGCTTTGTCAGGTAATCAGCATAAGACTCACTTGCTGACTTATCAAACCATGACTTAGGCTGTAGGTCTAATACTCTCTCTGCAAGCAAATCAGTATCAACTGCCTCAATATCTAATTTGTATTTCTTAGCTGAGCTTATCCTCCTGATGTATCCTGTGGATGAGATAACTAAGTTAGGAGAACTACCACCAGTCTCTCTATAAGTTGCCTCAGAGTTAATAACACCATCTCCACCAATAGTAAACAGCCTTGTATTGCCTGCTGCTATTTGGAAGTTACCTGCACCATTAGATAGGTCATTAGGAGACTCAAATATCTTAAAGCCATTTCCACCTAACCACTCAATACCTTCTCCTGCACCTGCATCATTAATAGTAATATGGTTAACATTGTACAAGTCTGAGTTATTCATATCCAAACCTTTACCATTAGCATTATAAGAACCTGCTGCAAACTTGAGGAATGATACATTAGACAGGGTTACAGTTCCACCCATACTATTAAAGATGTCAACATTTCCATTAGATGGATTCATTATCATACCTGCAATAGTAGAAGATGCAATACCTCCACCCCATGTAAGCCCATCAATACCTAAGTAAACAAGATTAGCTCCTGTACCTTGATTAAGGATAAGACCTGCCTCATCAAGACTCCATTTCCCTGTTTGTGTCCTTGTAGTACCTGTTACAGTACCATAAGAACCTGATAGCTTACCTTTATCAATATCAAAGATGCTGTAGCTAGTAATTGTACCACTAACTGACTCACCTTCTGCATGAAGGTTATTCTTGTCTATTTTCAAGAAGTTTTTAGCACTATTAGGGTCAACAGATGTAATAACAGCTCCTGTGATTGTACCACCTGAGATAGTTTTACCTGTGATTGCAGTAGATGCAAGTAAGTCAGAAGTTATTACCCCTGCTTTAATCTGTGCTGCAGTAATAGAGTCAGCCTCTATCTTACCTCCATTGATTGTAGTCTTTCCTGTGAAAGTCCAATCTTTAAGCACTAAGTCAGACTCATATGCTCTAATCTCTTGCTCTGTAGAAGGTCTTAACTTAACAGCATCATACTGCATAGTTTTAGCTGTGATAGTCTCCCCAAAGCCTGTCCATCCTCCCATTGGATACACTTGAAAGCCTGTAAAGTCAGAAAGAGCATTCTGCTTAATAACTGTACTCACTGTGTACCACTTATCTTTAACAGGGTTTCCTACAAGTTTCTTTATGCTAACCACATTATCAGTATAAGCAGAACCTCTGTTATATCTAACAAGTATACCTGCACCATCTATAGTTCCACTCTCAATCTTAAAGGTAAACTCTAAAGTAACATACTGAGAGAAAGGAGCTGTAGTTACAATAGCAGGATTTAAGAAAGAGCTTTGACCTGCACCTACAACATACTTAACAGCATTACCCATGCCATTGCCTGATGCTACTTTACTAAAGCCTGAGCCAGTACCTGTACTAAATCCTGTGTATCCAGTAGGATAAGTACCTGCCCAATCTAAGAAAATAGGGTTAGCATTGATGATGGATGTATCAAAGTTAGAAATAACTCCTTTGACAGTATTAGCTGTGCTGTTAGCTGTGTCTGCAGTATTCTTAGCAGTATTAGCTGTGCTTTGTGCTGTGTCAGCAGTACTCTTAGCTGTGTTAGCTGTAGAGTTGGCAGTATTAGCTGTAGTTACAGCATTTGTAGCATTAGTACTTGCTGTGCCTGCAGTAGTCTTAGCACTTGCTGCATCTGTCTTAGCAGTATCTGCAGTAGACTTAGCAGTATCTGCAGTAGACTTAGCTGTATTTGCTGTACTTTGTGCAGTACCTGCAGTAGATAAAGCACTTGATGCATTAGCCTCTGCATTAGTGATCTTTGTCTGAGTTGAGCTATCAAAGGCACTGAATGTAACAGCTCCAACAATATCAATTTTAGTAGCTGATATTTTGATGCTCTCAGGGCTTTGATTAATTGCTGAAACAATACCATTCTTTTCTACCTTAGACTCAATAGAGTCAGCAGTCTGCTTGATAGATGATGACATTGTTTGTACAGCCTTTTGCTGATTGACTAACACTGTGAATCCATTAGCAGTAGACTTGTATCTACCATTCAGCTCAGAATCATAAAGCTTAGTCCAGTTAACAGCATCCTCAGATACTTGTACCTCAACTCCATAGAATGTTCTAGCATCCTTGTAGTACATATACAAATTGATAAAATCAATGTCCTCATAGACAGAACCTAAGTCTACTTGCACCCATTGTCTACCTGAGCTAAACTGAGCATACTTATCAGTATTAATATCACCATCAGTAATGTACTGAGCATTAGAGATAGCTGATGAGCATGTAGGAGTTTTACCTTTAGCTAGGTTAGTATCCCCTTGCATTACCATTAACTCAACAATGTAATTGTACTCATTATAGCTTGAGCCATTAGAATAAGCCCTAACATATCTAGCTTTTACAACCTCATTGCCTGACCTTCTAGCTATATCCTCAACATCATTAGCCTCAACTTTTAACTCAATCTTATCTGACAAAATATCTAAAGTGCCTGTATGACTTGATACAGTACCTGATAAAGTGTTAACCTCTGACTGATTAGCTTTAGCATTTATCTGACCTGCTTGAGTAGTTAAAGTAGCCTCAGCAGTAGCAACCCTTGATGTGACTTTACCCAAGTCAGTTTCAATAGTCTCTACAATTTCTTGGTCTGCTTTAAGCTCAATACTAGCTTTAGTCTGAGTGATAGCTGTCTCTGCATTTGTAACCCTAGTTACTACAGGAGCTAACTTACCATCAGAGTAGGACTTAGCATTTGCCTCAGCAGTAGATGCTTTTCCATCTGCATAACTCTTAGCACTTGTCAGGTTAGTAGCATCTTTACCATCAGCATAGCTCTTAGCAGCAGCTACTCCTGTATCTACCTGAGATTGACCTACCTTAGTAGCAATCTGACCTGCTTGGACAGTTAAACTTGACTCAGCAGATGTTACTCTGCCTGCTAATGTATCTACAGAGTCTTGAGATGCTTTAAGACCTATAGCTGTCTCATTCTGCTCAATAGATGTAGAGTGAGCATCTAATTGCTGTATAATACCTGCCTTATCAGTGTTATAAGTTGTAGTAGCAACCTTAGCATTAACCCTTGTATCTACCTCAGTCTTAGTGTAAGTAGTGTTAACATTAGCCTTAGAGACTAACTGACCATTTACATAATCAAGACCTGCTTTAGCAGCAATAGCAGTATTAAGAGCCTCTACAGTATCATTATCTGCTTTAGCCTGTAACTTACCATCAACATACTCAAGACCTGCTTTCTCAGCTACAGCCTCATTGATAGAGTTTACAGTGTTATTGTAGTCAACTAGGTTAACCTTTTGCTCTAGCTCATACTCAGTAGATTGTTTAAAGCCTGTTAACTCCTCAACATCTTGAACTACTTGAGTCACTTCTTTAGCCTGATTAGCAAGGATAGCTGAGCTGTTTACTGGAACAACAAAGCCCTCAGCAGTCTCAGTATGTGTACCATGCCTGTCAGAGTTATAAAGCCTAGTCCAGTTAATACCATCAGATGATACATCTACAAGATGCTGATTATAAATCCTACTACCTGAGAAGTTATGCCATACTTGAATGTACTCAACATCCTCTAAGACTGAGCCTAAATCAAGTTGAATATACTGATCTTGATTAGCTACACCTACAGCAGATAGAGTAGCATCCACTACCTCATTAGTAGCATATGCAGGATTAGTTAAAGCAAAGTTTGATGTAGGTACAATGCCTTTAGCAATGTTTACACCTGCTTTAAATACCTTTAACTCTGACCAAAGGTTAGTAGTATCTACATTGTTACCACTAATCCAATCTCTCACATATCTCACTTTAAGCCTTTGAGATTGAGCAGAGAATAAATCTTCTTTAGTAGGTAACTGGTTAATAGCAGACTGTATTGCAGGAATCTCATCAGCCTTATTCCATACCTCTTGCTTAGCTCTGATTAATGACTGCATCTCTGCAATCTTATCATTAGCAGGAGGAGTAACAGCAATATAATCCCCTAGCTCCACAGCATCATTAGCAGGATTAGTTAAGCTCCTAGACAATTTCCTGATTCTAGCATTAAGGTATAACTCAGGCTGTACTGACTCATCCTGTACAAGAATTGTATCCCCTAGATTAACCCTCTCATGCTCATAGCCTGCTAATCTTTCAAGTAGAGCTACATCAACTGAGTAAGTCATCTGAGGTCTTTCATATTGTTTTAATACCTCTATAGCATTCTCAAATAGCTCTTGAGGGCTTGTAGCTTTATCATCCTTGTAAACCCCTATGATATGTTCACCTGTGTCAGAATAAGCCTCTACAGCACTCTCAGAGAGTATCATATCTCCCTCAACAGAATAACCATCAGGTATAGGAGTAATGTTAGTACCATAGAAAGATAAAGGTACACCTGCATCAGATGTCTTACCTACAGCAGTAAGTCCTGTAATAAGCTTAGTCCTATTCTCAATCCTTTGTACTCCCATAACATCCTTACCATGCATGAAAGTCTTACCTGTTTCCTGTCCTACCATTTCATAAACAGATACAAGCTGACTAGTTACAGCAGTACCATTAGTCTCATATTCAAATTGCAGCTCTCCACCATACTGCTTAATTACATCTACCACAGCCTGTAGCTTTGTAGGATAGTCTGAGATAGTTACATCCTGATAACCAAGGTCATCAATGTTACCTACTGTCCAATCAGTATCCAGTAAGATGTACTCTAATACTTCCTCAATAGGTACAGAAAGGAAAGATGTAGGTCTTACTACATTCTTAATCAGGTCATCTTGTGCTGAGATTTCACAGTAAACCTCTTTTGAATACTCATATCCATCAGAGTCCTCAGTAACCTCCATGATTTTATACAGCTTATACTCACCCTCATCCAATGATGGATACAAGATGTAGCCTCCTGCAATAACTTTATAAGCCTCTTTGTGTGTAGCAGGTATAGTAAATGTTAATGTATCAGTTAAATCATCTAATGATCTTTCTTGTAGGTCATCAGAAAAAGGCAAAGAAAAAGGCATCCTGTTAGACAGGATACCTACTGTAGTTTTAGATGAATCAAGTATATATAAGTTTTTAATATCAGCCATTGTTTTACATCCTCCTATAGTGTTCTCTCTGTATATGAAATGCTCCCATTAGTGAAAGCATCATAAGGAGATACAATCAGTCCATTTTCTCCACTCTGTAACTTAATAAAGCTACTTGATGGGTTTAGATATTGATAGAAAGGGATGCCATTCTTTAAAATAGCTCCTGTCTCATTATCAATCTCTAGTACATCTCCTGCCCTCAAAATTAAAGGTACTTTGTTAGAATTATTGCTGATATTGTCCAAAGTTTTTACTCTGACATCTTTAAGAGCCATGTAACATGCAGGATTAGTAGAGTAAGCTTGTACTGCTACCTGAGCCTTAGATACTTTCCTGTTAAAAGTGCCTTTAGAGTCTGCATACTTTTTGCTGAGAATCCTTCTATACTTGTCATCATCTATCTCCACATAAAGCTCTACATACCATACCTTTTTTCTCCTCTTGATTTTCCAGTAGCCATCAAGGTCATTGTATTTAGAAGGTACACTTAATTTAACAATAGTTTTAACTGTAGAGCCATATACTAGGTCTACCTGAGCCACTAAGCTCCTTGCCTTAGCATTACTATCAGATACAGTAGCAACCATCACAGGGTTACTTGCAGAGTCTGCTAGGATGTACATTGCTTTGCCCATCTTGTCAGCCTTGTAAGTCTCCTTAGTGAAAGTACTGTAGGCATGATAACCTGAGATGTAGTAGCCATTTTCAAGCTTGTACCATCCTGTAGATGCTTTGGATAGGACATTATAAGTCTGACCTTTCTTAGCCATCCCTTTGCTCTTGTATCTTGTAGAGCCACCTGTCCTCATGTTCAAGTCTGTCTTTAGGGTTACAGTACCAATGTATCTGCTTGTAGCATCAGTATTAATCCTAAAGTAATGCTCTGTTTCAAAGTCTGTTACCTCTTGACTCAAAGGCTTGATAACAGATGCTCCATGCCATCCTGAGCCTGTACTGTAGTCAAGACCTGTCTGCCTAAACTCAACATTACCAAAGACCTCCATAGAGCCTGTGATTGTTCCCCCTCTTACAGAAGGTGCTACAGACCATCCATTTAAGGACTTTAAATAATCCTTGATTACATATCCACCCTCATCTACTAAGTTAGCTGTATCATCTACTGAGAAAGGTGTACCTAAATCTACATACTCCTCACCTGATACCACAGTAAAGTTATATACATCTTTTGTAATCTCAAAGCTCATCTTAGGGAAAGTCTCAGCATTACCTGTATTAGTTAGCTGCAGCTCATCACCTGCATAATCAGCAGGGATTAAGTACTCTCTTTCAAAGCCATAGATGTAAGGGTCTGTACATAAAAATGTAATAGTTCCCTCACCAACTAAAAAAGACTCCTTAAAAGTAGAGTCTCCTGTAAACTTAGCTAGGTAGTATCTGTTAGGATTGTCTCCTAAGATAAGCTCCTTAGCCTCTGTATAGTAAAGCCAGTTTGATAGCTGCTCTAGCAACTGTGGTAATACATTCTCCTCAGGAGCAACAATAGAGATATTAACTGCTATCTCCCTTGTACCTACCACATTTCCATAATCATAAGCACCTGCTTTGCCTCCTACTGATAGAGTAGTCTGACTTACTACAGGCAAGATGCTATGCTCAATGCTAGTAACCCTCACAAAATCAGGCATCTGTATCTCATTAAAAATAATTCCACTAAATGTAGCCATTACATTATCCTCCTTATAAATAGAAAAGAGCCTAGGGATAATCCCCAGACTCTCACATATTAGTTATTAAAGTTTAGCTTGCCTGAGGCTCTGTCCTTTCTGTCTTGTAACTGATTAAGCCTCTTAGCAACTTTCTCTATATCTGCCTCCTCTCTTACTACCAACTGAGCAACATGAATTGTAGTATCTCCTGAGCCTTTTGTGCTGTCAGGCATGAACCTAGCTACTGCTGTAGCAAATGGTTTCATCCTTCTCTGAGAACTCAAGGGAACAATAGACTCAGTACCTTTTTCTCCAGCTCCAATGAATGTAGCAGAGTCCAAAATACCTCCATTTGCATTCCAGTCTACATTAAGCTTAGGCATACCATTCTTTAACCAGTCCTTAGGATTAAGGGAGGCATTAGATATGCTAAAGCTAGGAACTTTGATTCCACCAAACAAATTAGAAAATGCAGACTTGATGTTACCTGCTACATCTTTTGCTTTGTTCCAAATTCCTTGCACCCTGTCAATGATTCTATCTATAGCTGCAGTTACTTTATCTCTCACCCAATTAAAGGCATTAGAAAGAGTAGTTTTCACTGAGTCTGCCACTGACTTAGCTTTCTCATAGATTTTCTGAATGATGTCCTTGATTCTATCAATTACTCCTTGTACAAAAGTCTTGATAGCATTAAAGATGTTAGTCCAGTTTGTTTTAATAGTCTGTAGTATCTTGACCACATATCCAACAATGGTATAGATGATAGCCTTGATCTTTGCAATCACAGGATTAATTACATTAGACATAATCCAATTCCATGCAGTTTTAAATGCATTTCTGATTGTTGTCATGATAGCCTGCACCTTAATTGCTAGAGTGTTAACTACTGACTTAACCTTAGTGACAACAGGTATGATGATGTTATTTAAGATAAAATCCCAAATAACTTTAATCCCTTTTTGGAATCTTCCCCATATTACAAGGATTGCATCTACTACTGCACCTACTGCTGCTTTAATTGCATCCCATACAATCTTAGCAACTACTACCATTGCATCCCATATAGCCTTAAATGCATTGAATAGTGGTGTAAACAGAGTTACTAGAATTGCAATAGCTACAAGGATTACCATTTTAATAGCAGTCCAAACAGCTTGGGCAACAGTAACAAAGGCATTAAAAATCATAGTATAGTAAGCAATGTAGAAGTTTAGGACAGCCATAAAAGCAGCTTTCAATCCATTCCAAATTGCAATAAAAAAGTCACCTATAGCAGTTAGAACATTCATGAAACCAGTTTTAAATCCTTCCCATAAATCCAAAGCACCTTGTACAAAGCTGTCAATAAATCCTAAGAATCCATCCCATATAGGAGCAAACCATGCAGTAATGCCTGACCATATTTCCTTAGTTTTAGCAACAATAGCATCCCAATTTTTATAAATCAGTACAGCTACAGCAACTATAGCCACAACTATCAGCATCCATGGGTTAGCCATAAACAGCTTGCTTAGCCACATGAAAGCTTTTCCTACTGACTTTAGAGAGCCAATAAGCTTGCTGCCACCTTTACCTAACAGACCAAAGCCTTTAGACAAAGCACCAAAGCCTGATACTGCTGTAGATGTTAAAGTTAGGATAGAACCTAGCCCTACAAGTAAGATAGGTAGAATAGCAATGAAAGCACCAATAGCTAATACTACTTTTTGAGTGTTAGGTGATAACCCCATAAAAGCACTTGCTACCTTCTTAACACCTGCAATCATAGGAGGTAGTACATCTGATATAAAGTCTCTCATGATGTCACCCACAGGAGCTATAGCAACTTGAATCTCATTCCATGCTGCTTGCATATCCTGAGCAAAAGTCCTATTGTTCTTAGCCATATCCTTGCCTGCTCCATCAACATCTCCCATATGGTCAGTCATAGATGCAGTAGATGCAATGACATCTTTTTCCATATCTTCATACTGGGTTCCAAATAGGCTGACACCAATAGCATTCCTCTCAGCCTGATTGTCTACATCCTTTAAGGCATCTACTACTTGCACATATGCTTTCTTAGCACCATCTCCACCCTTAGCAAAGGTAGCAGTCATCTTGTCAGCATTAAGACCTAAATCTTTAAATGCCTCTTTAGAAGTATCAGAACCATCCTTAGACCTAATACCAAACTCTTTGACAGCATCTCCCACTTTATCCAAATTAAAGGAGCCTGCTTCTGCTCCTGAGATAAGAGTATTGAACATGTCTTTTGCATCAAAGCCCATTTGTGAGAAGTATACTGAGTACTCACTAAGTGTATCCTGATAGTCTCCTGCATAGTCCATACCATTCTGATAACCCTTAGCCATCAAGTCCATTGCCTCTTGACCATTGATGCCAAACTGTTTCATCATGATACCTGCAGTTTTAGAAACTTCAGATACATCTGAATCCATGACATTAGCCAACTGCATAGCCTGCTCAGTGACTGCTGACATATCCCCTTTAGAGATGCCTTTCATGTTCTTAGATACATCAATGATAGAGTTAGATATTTCATCTAAGTCACCTGCACCTGACTTTCCTACCTCAGCTAGTATATCTTTAAAGCCATCAAGCTCAGCACCTGTAGCACCTAACTTAGTAGAAAAGTTATTTGTAGCCTGTGCCATATTGTCAGATGCAGCAATAGCAGCTCCTCCAATTGCAGCAAGACCTGCTGATAGTGGAGCAATGTTCTCACCAATCTCATTAAACTTTTCACCTGACTCCCTCAGGCTATCTCCCATTTCCCTTGCTTGCCTAGCAATACCATCCATAGCATTAGAGAAGTTTCTTAGCTGTCTTTCTACAGCATCAATACCCCCTAAGACTATCCTTGCTGTTAAATCTCCTGCACTTGCCATAATCTCACATCCTTTATATACAAAAATAAAGAGAGCCATTGAATAGTTTTTAGTTATTCAACAGCTCCCTGAGTTTATTTATTCAGTTTGAATCTCTCTATTAGCTTAGCTTTCTCATCCTCAGCAGATTTCTTAGCTTTGTCAGCTTTACTCTCCTCTGAGTCCTGCTCCTCCTCTATATCCTCTAGAGACTTATACAATCCTTGTTTAAGTTTCATAGCATCTGTGCCTTTCTTCATGTTGCCTGTACTCATCATCTGATTAGCTGTAAACCATGCAAAGTTGTTAAGCATCTCATCTAACTTGTACTCATGCCACAGTAAAGCACCCTCTACCTTCTCTAGAAAGTCAAAGGAGTCCATAGAATAAAGCTCAGCCTTAGTCAAGTCTAGTAAGCCATAGCCATACTTATAAATGTCTGTAACATTCAGATTAGCCATGCTTACCTTGGTTAGTTTTTTTCAGTATTCATCCCTGCAAATACTTCTGATAGTTTACTTGAGATTTCAGGCAACTCAGTTACATCAATCATATAACCTAGCTCATCAAATGTTAGCTCTTTATCCTCATGGATTAGACCTACATAAATAACAGCTAAGATAGTTTCCATATCCTGAGCTTTCTCCTCATCTTGCAAGTCCTTTAACTGAATGCCAAAGTCCTTTTTAAGCTTGATTAATGACATAATTGGATATGCCAAATTCCTCTCTTGTTCTGCAATCATTACTGGTACTTTTTTAGCCATCTCTCTATTCTCCCCTTAATATAAAATAATGGAGAGCAAGGTATTAACCCTACTCTCCTATATGTCTAGCTACAATATTCAATTTAAAGTTATAACCTCTAAATATTTGATGATCTTTCTCTTTGTACCAATAACTTGTACCTATCTTTACATCTTATATATCTCTATATATTTATTAATAGATAAGTACAAGAAACTGAGACATACAAAAAACTGAGACAAAGATTAAGCCTCAGATACAACACCTTTAGCTCTTTCTAATGGAGAACCACCCTCAATAGAGATTGCATATGTTACTGCATCATCCATAGAGAACTCCAAAGGAAGGTCAACAATAAAGCCTGAGCCAGTGTAAGTTACACCTTCTGCCTCACTGTTAGCACCTACTCTTATTTCAACCTCAATAGATTTTCTAGCTAAGAAAGTTGTTTCAATCAAATCAAAAGCTGTGTCTCCTAAAACTACAAATCCATCACAGTCAACTGACCATGAGATAAGACCTGCCATACTAGATGTAAAGCCTCCTGATGTCTTGTCAGTTACAGAAATTGTTTCTGCTTCCCTATTCAAAGTACAGTTAGTTTGTCCACCTACAATTTGCTTAACTCCTGACTCATCAATTACTTTTAAAAGTACATCTACACCTGCAATCTTTTTTGCTACTGCCATTCTATTTATCCCCCTAGTTAATTAATTTTTGGTATTAAAAAAGCCCTAACTACTGAGTAGCTAAGGCTCTAAAATTCAACATGTAAAAATGATTGTTATTGACATCCTGACCTAGATAACTAGGCATTAATTGCTGTGACTTAATCATGATTAACTGAGTATCTCCTACCATTTGATTAGTAAGGTCTTTCAGCTTGTTTATCACTTCTTGTCCTAGCTTTTCTCCTACTGATGGATGTCCTGCTCTGACTGTGATTGTTAAGGTTATATCTATTACTGAGCCTCTTGTATTTGCTCCCTGTCCTACCTCTACAATCATAGCCTCTGTAGGAGATGATGCAGGAAAAGCATAAGGATACAAAGGAGTAGTAACCCCTAATCCTTTAAGAAAGGCTGTGACCTCTGTAATGCTCACCTAATCCCTCCTATCTATCTGTTAAGAGAATTAGTATAGGCTTCTTGTAAATGCTCCATGTAGCCTGCTCTGTTCTTCTCAAGAGCATTCTCTAAATACCCTTTACCTACAGGTACTCTACCTGAGCCAAACCTAGACTGACCTCCTGTTTTCCTTTTAGACTTCTCACCTAACTCATAGGACTTATCATGAGTCCACTGAGCATAGTTAAAGCCTTTGTTTACAGCATTGAATCCTACAGTACCCTCAATCCCTTGAGAGCCTACAAAGACCTCATGCTGTGCTGATCTTTCAAGTAAGCCTGTATCATGGGGAGCTGACATTGATGCTACCCTTTTCATATCAAGGACAACATCTGTCATTGCATTTCTCATATCCTTTTTAACTCTCTTGCTGAGCAGTTTTGACCTATCAACAAAATCCACATCTACTGAGAATCTTGCCATTAGACTGTAACTCCTACAGCAACAGGTGAGCCTGATAAGTCATACTTGTAGTCAATTTCTAAAGGCTGCTTTCTAAAAGACTGACCTCTTTCATTAGTAAATACAATGTAATCATCATAGGCTACCTCAGGAAAGCCCTCTAAGAGAACCTTAGCAGTAAATACTACTGATTCTCCTGAAGCAATGCTTATAGCCTCTTTCCTAGTGTTATAAGATACTCTTGCATTGACAGTCTCAGAGCTATCTGCTACTGCCACTCCCCAATCATCTAACATACTTGCTTTCTCAATAGTCACCTGATGAGGCATAGGTACAAATCCTAGCATTAATAAAACCTCCCATACCCTTTAAGATAAGAAGGGTCATATTGTTGCTTGACTCTAAAGTCAGAGCCATTTGCATAGCTGCCTACTTTCCTCTTCCTGATGCTATCCTTTCCATAGAGAGCTAACAGCTTAGGTGAAATAGTTCTATCCATATCTTTTAACTGTAACTGAATACCATCAACAGTAATCATGGTAGCTCCCATCTCAGCCCTCTGCATGGAGTCATCCATCTTGAGTAACCAAAGTACTTGCTCTGATACATCCTCAATAGGTAAGCTCTCCCTATCCTTATATACATCAGACATATACCTAACTAAAGTACTGATTGCCTGATTAACAGCTTTTTGTTTAATATTTTCATTAGCAGAGTCATACAGCTTAGAGTGGAGGACATTCTCAGCAATAAACTGAGTAATTTCAGATACAGTTATCATGATTATTCCTCCTCTTTCTTAGCTGCTGCTTTCTTTTTAGCAGGTGCTTTCTTAGCAGGTGCTTTAGGTTGTAAATTAGTTTTACTCTCTAAATCCTCAACTGAGTAGCCAAATCTATCAGACATCTCTTGAGCTAAAGCTACATCCTCAACTAATGCCTCACCATTCTTGAACTCTACTCCCATGAATACAGCATTATAAAACTTGTTAGGTACTGTTACTTTTACTGCCATTCCTATCTCTCCCCTCTGTATACATAAAAAAAGACAGGCAACAGGATTAACCTGCTACCTGCCTTAGTTTTACTGTGCTATTAAATTAAGCTTGAGGCTTTCTTACAGCCACAGCTAAATCATTGAATACTGCAAGACCACAGAACCACTCAATCCTAGTTTTAACTTGAGGAGTCTCACCTAGTTCACCTAGAGCTTTAACTTTCAAGCCTGACTTAGATTGTAGACCTGATACAGCACTCTTAACTCCAAACTTAACAGCTAAGATGATGCCATCTGCAAGTAATTCTTGCTCAATGTCAACAATAGGAACTCCACCAAAGTAAGCTACTTGTACACCAAACTCATTAACCTCATAGTTGATGTAGTCTCTAGCTACAGCAGTTAAAGACCTTCTAGCTTTTTTATTCATGATAAGAGCAGATGCTCCACCTTGAACCATATCCAATAGCAAATCAATGTCTGCTTGAATATCAGAAGTAGCTACAACTTCTTGCTCAGAACCTGCAAACCTTTTTAATAGACCATCAAAAGCATTTGCATCTACAGCAGAATCTCCACTTAGGAAAGTTTTCTCAAATTTATGAGCAATAGCCTTAGAAGTTAAAGCAACCTCAATAGCCATCAAATCATTAATATTTGCATGTACTTCCAATTGGAAAGAATCAATAACTGCCTCAGCACCTAAAATAGTAAGGAACTCTGTCCTTCTTTCAGTTTCAGGAGCTACAGAATTGTAAGCTGTATTAATTGCTCTGAACTCTACTCCTGCTAAAGATTTCTCCACATTATATGAGTACCCATTACCTTCTACATTCATAAATGGTAAGATACTAAGCAACTTAGACTCAGTAGCCATAGTTTGAATTACACCTGCTTGCAACTCATCTTGAGTTAGGCTTGCAGTTTGTGCTAATGTTAAACCTGCCATGTATATATCCCCCTAAAATAGTTTTTTTGTTTTTGTGCATATAAAAAAGAGACTCCTTTTGAGAATCTCCTTTAGTTCATTTATTGTTTTGAAAAGTGATTGCTAAAGTAATTAGCTAGTTTTTGTTGTCCAGTCAAATTAGAGTTAGCTTTCTGATGATCTTTATTTCCTAGCTCTAATGGCTTGCCTATCTCAACATCTTTAACCTCAGGCTTTTTAAATAGACCTGATGCCTCAGCTTTGTTAACCCACTCTAATTGCTTTGTTACATTTCCATCAGGAATCAATGCTTGAAACTCTTTAGGAATCTCTGCAACCTTAGCATCAAGAATAGTTTTAACTACTGATTCTAATTCTTTAACTTGACCTTTTAATGATTCTACTTTTTTAACCTCAGCTTTGTACTTAGAATCAAGTTTAACCAATTCATCATTGGTCTTGCTTTCCTCTGCATCATCAGCATCTGTATCCTCAGGAGTCTCATCTGTTTCCTCCTTAGTAGAATCCTCTTTAGTTTCCTCAGCAGTTTCTGTAGTTTCTTCTTTAGTCTCTACAGTTTCTGTCTCAGGTTTCTCAACTGTCTCCTCAGCTTTATTCTCAGGAGTCTCAGTCTCTGTAGTCTCTACAGTTTCAGTTTCAGTAGTTTCTACTGTTTCTGTCTGTGTAGTTTCCTCAGGCATCTGCATCTCTCCTCTCATCTCTCATTGAGCCTTTTCTTTGGCTCATACTATTGTCTGACTGTAAAAATGGAAATAAAGTAAAAGCTAGAAAAAAATTAAGAAATGTGACTATT
>Ga0209463_1001160_pt1 | contig 16699 bp, 16 predicted proteins | sample AgamicMgSfrz_FD_187169 | JGI IMG/M metagenome (GOLD analysis project Ga0209463, IMG submission 187169) | Agave microbial communities from Guanajuato, Mexico - Mg.Sf.rz (SPAdes) (version 2) | ecosystem: Host-associated > Plants > Phyllosphere > Phylloplane/Leaf | place: Guanajuato, Mexico... | reverse complement strand
ATTCCTCCTATCGCTATGCTCGTTTTCCTACCATAACTCCTATGATGAGACTACCTGCAAATAAGGAACTACATATTATAAGTATCTCTTGCACAGGTATAACAGCCCTGCCTATTGCTTTACTCGCTCATCTATATCAGGGAGTTCTTCTTTTTTGTACTTACGCTTTTTGTAATACATATACACTGTCAAAAATACAATTGCTAAAACGTTACTCACTACGAGCGGTAAAATTGGTATAGCTGGATTCATAATACAAACGACAATGTCTCCCAACAGCAATCCAAAAAAAGTACCGACATACAACTTTCTAGCATCGTTCATTTTCTCTCCCCTTACTCTAGCGTAAATATTTCTTCCACCTTCACTCCAAAATATTTGGCGATTTTTAGGGATAATTCTAGACTCGGATTGTAATGATGGTTTTCAATCGCCACGATTGTCTGCCGCGTCACTTGCATCGCCTTTGCCATTTCCACTTGTGTTATATGATGTTGCTTTCTTAATTCTTTAATTTTATTTTTCACACCCATAGGCTCCACCTTCAAAAGTAAAGATATCTTTACTTAAATTATAAATATTTTCCAGTTACAAGTAAAGATATCTTTACAAATTTCAGAAAAATGTTTCACTGAACATCTACTCTAACAAAGTACAAGATTAATTCAATTTATATCAGCGATTTTTTAATATATCGACATCCGTAGCGCTATAATCATAAGAAAAAGCTGTCCCCAAATACCTTTGGGAACAGCTTCTTCGTCCTACTTACATAAATCCTAATCCCCATACAAGAACGTATCCAAGAACCGATAAGCAAACCGAGCCGATCAGCCCCGCCACAAATGCTTTGCTTCCTAACTTACGGAACGTTTTAAACTCTACATTTAAACCAAGCCCCGCCATCGCCATTGCGATAAGCATATAAGCGATGACTACAATATATCCCGCAACAACTTCTGGAATTACGCCAAGCGAATGCACCGCACTCATCGCTAAAAATCCGAAGATGAACCAAGGAATTGGAAGGTCACGCCACGATCTTTTTTCCTCGCTACCTTCACTCTTGCCAAACCATACTCCGATTAAAATCGCTACTGGAACAAGCATTGCAACGCGCGTTAGTTTCACGATAACTGCGATATCTACAGCCGTACTTCCTCCTGGCGCCGCAGCCGCAATTACGTGAGCAATTTCATGCAGCGTCGCCCCTGAGAACACTCCGTATCCGTATGGGGATAGGCCAAGCACTGGATATAATAACGTATAAATAAGCGTAAATATCGTACCTAAAATAGCAATAATTGCGGCACCAACTGCTGTTTCATCATCCTTCGCTTTCACTTGCGGCGCAATTGCCACGACCGCAGCCGCCCCGCAAATTGCTGTCCCGCACGCTGTTAAAATGCCAAGTTTCTTTTCTACTTTAAATACTTTTGTTAGTCCGTATACAACGAAAATTGTAAATGTAATAACAACCGCAGCGATGACCAATACTTTCGGTCCCGCCTTCGCAATATCAACAAGGTTTAATCGCATTCCAAGTAAGATGATCCCAAAGCGCAGCAACTTCTTACTCGCAAAGTTCGTCCCTGCAATTGCTTCATGAGGAACTCCAATTGCTGCGCGCCAAATCATCCCAATTAGAATAGCAATTACTAATTGTCCCATAATATTTAAAAATGGCAGCTCTGCTAAATATTTCGCCGCAATTGCGATTAATAATGTAATCCCAATCCCTTGTGAAAATCCAAAGCCCTTCTTCTTTTGTATAACAAGTGTTTGTTCCACTTTGAACCACTCCAATAATCGTATTGGAACATGCATGTTCTTTCTACTTACATTATAAGAGAGTTTCTATAATAAGTTTAATATCAATATTGAATCTCTATCATCAGAAATACTTATGATAAAATAATAGAAAAAGAAAAGAGCCAATTATATGAACGTAGATATTTTAAAAATTTTTGTTACTGTCGTGGAACAGAAACACTTCTCCCGTGCAGCAGAATTATTAAATCTTTCACAGCCTGGCGTAAGTATGCACATTCGCAACTTAGAAAACGAATTCGGAACTACACTTATTCAGCGATCTCCGAAACATGTCCAAGTCACGGAAGCCGGAAATATTCTATACATACACGCAAAGCAAATGCTCTCTCTTTACGAAGATGCTAAACAAGAGATTAATGAGCTACATAACGTTGTAACAGGAACCCTTCGCATCGGTGCTAGTTTTACAATTGGCGAATACTTGCTCCCGAAAATACTAGCTAACTATGCGAATGAAAATCCACACGTCGAAGTCCATACCTTTATCTCAAATACAGAAGACGTTTTGCAAAGCCTTCGCTCTAATCAAATTGATATCGGCTTAGTAGAAGGGCAAGTTGTATATGCTGATGTTGACGTTGAAACATTTATGCAAGATGAAATGAAGCTCGTCGTCCCGCCAAACCATCCACTGCTCCGCACAAATGAAATAAACGAAAGCACACTCCAAGATCAAGTATGGGTATTAAGAGAAAGTGGTTCTGGAACACGCGCTTATAGTGACCGCTTTATTCATCAACACCATTTAAAAATGAAGCGATTCTTTACATTTAGTAGTATCCAAAGCGTGAAGGAAGCAGTGAGTGCCGGGCTTGGCATCGCTATACTTTCCGATTGGACTGTACGGAAAGAGCTACTTGCAAAAGAACTATTCCACGTCGAAGTTCCAAATGAGCAACTCATCCGTCCGTTCTCCATCGTGCGCGGCAAGTATTTCATTCCATCTAAAGCCATTCAAGTGTTCTTAAATCATGTAGATTCTTTTGCAAAAAAACAGCATTGACCTTCACATTAGTGTGAAGGTTTACAATACATGTAAAAGGAGTGAAACACATTGCGAATCGGGGAGTTATCAAAAGAAACTGGCGTTAGCGAAAGATCACTAAGACATTATGAAGAAAAGGGATTACTCCCTTCGAAGCGCCTCGCAAATGGCTATCGTGATTTCGATGAAAGTGCCATCGAAAAAGTGGAGCTTATTCAAATATACTTACAAATTGGCTTAAATTTAGAAGAGACGGCAAGGATGCTGCGCTGCCTTGAAATTGAACCGCACCTGTACGACAATCCGTGCAGCAGCATCCTTACGCTTTACGAAGATAAACTTAATGAAGTAACAAAGCAAATCTCATTGCTTTCCAACATCCAAACGAATTTGCAAAAACACGTTTCACTCCTAAAACAAGCAAAAGAAAGGGAATGATTACATGTTTGTTATACACGGCAGTTCAAGACAAAATGGAAATACAGAAACTTTAACACATATGATGATAGAGGGCATTGAAACAGAGCAAATTTACTTGCGAGACCATACAGTCCATCCTATTACAGACCAACGTCATGATGCAGAAGGATTCCAACCTGTAAATGATGACTACGAGCAGTTAACCAAACGCATGTTAGAGCACGACACAATTATCTTTGCTACACCATTATATTGGTACGGAATGAGCGGACATATGAAAAACTTCATCGATCGCTGGTCACAAAGCTTACGCGATACATCACTTCATTTCAAAGAAAAAATGAAAGGTAAAAAAATGTACGTTGTCATAGTTGGCGGAGATAATCCGAAACTAAAAGCATTACCGCTTATCTCCCAGTTCCAATACATCTTTGATTTTGTTGGTTCATCATTTGAAGGTTATATTATTGGGGATGCAAATGGATTAGATGAAATCCAAAACGATGCTGAGGCGCTAGCGAAGGCACAAATTTATAATAATGAATTCAAAAATTACAAACAGAAATAAGTTTGAAAAACTATTTAGACTTAGCAACGCAAGAAGAATTAGAAAGCATGTTACAAGAATATCCTGATCCAATACTTTTCATTAGCCATGACCGTGCCTTCATTCATTCTGTTGCAGACCATATTCTACAAGTAGATGAGGGTGAACCAAGAGTATTCCACGGTAATTATGAGCAATACACAAAAAGAACAACCGGGAATTCTGTAAACGTTACTGAACAAGAATTATTACGATTACAAACAAAATTAACAGAAAGCATCGGCCGAATTTTCATACCAAATCATCACGATGACATCAAATCTCTCGAACAAGAATACGAAACATTATTAGTTCAAATCCAAGAATGTAAAGAAGCGCTCTAATGTCTTCCCTATATATCGACAGGGCCTTCCGCATTTCCCAAGAAATATTGGAACTTCGACATAGAAATGTTAGACATAACAACAAAAAAGCCGTGCATCAGCACGGCTTTTTACTCTATATACGAACAGCAGTCCCGCTCACAGCAACCATTAGCATCCCTTCGCGAACTACTTCGTAATCCACGTCAATACCAACAATTGCATTCGCATTTTTTTGTCTCGCAAAAGTTTTCATTTCTTCCATTGCGATGTCACGCGCTTCTTTTAATTTACTTTCATAAGCGCCAGCACGACCACCGACAACATCACGGACAGAGGCGAAGAGGTCACGAACGATATTCGCACCCATAATCGCTTCTCCATTCACGATATCAATATACTCAATAATTTCTTTTCCTTGAATTGTAGACGTTGTTGTTACAATCATACTTTATAGCCTCCCATATGAGATTTTTACCTACTTATGGTGCACTAATTCAGTACAAATTATATTTACGAACTAAACTGAGCTTCGTATAACCTACTGTATCCTCCGCCTCGCTCAATTAATTCATCATGTGAACCTTGTTCTGCAATACCATCTTTATTTACAACGACGATTCGATCCGCATTTTTAATCGTTGCAAGTCTGTGAGCGATAACTAACGTTGTACGGCCAGCTGCTAATTCAGCAAGTGATTTTTGAATTGCAAGTTCCGTCTCAGTATCTAGTGCAGAAGTAGCTTCATCTAGTATTAAAATTGGCGGGTTTTTCAAGAACATACGAGCAATCGCTAAGCGCTGCTTCTGTCCACCAGAAAGTTTCACGCCGCGCTCACCGATAACAGTATCTAAACCGTCTGGTTGTGAATAAATTAAATCTTCTAGCTGCGCACGTTTTACTGCCTGCCAAATTTCAGCCTCTGATGCCTTTAAATTTCCGTAAGCAATATTTTCACGAATCGTTCCTGAGAATAAGAACACATCTTGCTGCACAATTCCAATTTGCTTACGAAGTGAAGATAACGTCATATCTTTCGTATCAATACCATCAATTTGAATCGATCCAGATGATTGCTCATAAAAACGTGGTAATAGGCTACATAACGTCGTTTTTCCAGCTCCTGATGGTCCAACGAACGCAACCGTTTCACCTGCATGTATGTTCAAACTAATGTCATTTAAAATCGGTTCTTTGTTTTCATAACCGAACGTAATGTTTTTATATTGAATATCACCGTGTACATGCTTCACTTCCATTGCATCTTTAGAGTCTACAATATCAGGCTCTGTTTCAAGAAGCTCTACATACCTTTTAAAGCCTGCAATCCCTTTCGGATAGCTTTCGATTACCGCATTGATTTTTTCAATTGGGCGGAAGAAAATATTCGTTAATAGAACGAATCCAATAAATCCACCGTACGTTAATTCGCCTTGCAGAACAAACCATGTGCCGCATATTAAGACGAAGAGTGTTACGAGACGCATGAGCATATAACTAATTGACGAATTTAACGCCATAATTTTATAAGCCATTAATTTCGTTGTACGGAAACGAGCGTTGTTCACAGCAAATTGCTCCTTCTCAAACTTTTCATTTCCGAATGCTTGTACAACGCGGATACCACCAACGTTGTTCTCAATACATGCATTGAAATCAGCAACGTCTGAGAATAAACGTCTAAACGTACCTGTCATTTTTTTGTTGAAGTACAGCGCTAACCATAATAGGAATGGAATGACGAAGAACGTTAATAGCGCTAACTTCCAGTTAATCATCATCATAAATGAGAACGCCCCAACTAAAGTCATAACAGCGATAAATAAATCTTCTGGCCCATGGTGAGCAATTTCCCCAATTTCCATTAAGTCGTTTGTAAGACGTGAAATTAAATGACCTGTTTTATTATTGTCAAAAAATCTGAATGATAGCTTTTGAATGTGATCAAATAATTTCTGCCTCATATCCGTTTCAATGTTAACACCAAGCATATGCCCCCAATATGTAACGACATATTGCAAACCTGCATTTAATATATAAACTGCAAGTAAACCGAAACAAGCCCATAAAATAAGCGTCCAGTTTTGCCCTGGCAATAACTTATCAATAAATTGATTTACGATAAGCGGGAAACCAAGTTCTAGTAATCCTGCGACGACTGCACAAGAAAAGTCGAGTATAAATAAACCTTTATAAGGTTTATAGTAAGAAAAAAATTTACGTAACATATCTTCCCTCCATTTTCCAAAATTAAAAAGACTCCCTAAATGATAACCATTATCAAATAATTATTCAAGTTATCCGTCTATGAAACTGAAAATAAGGTTTGCGATAGTTATCGTTTTTTGCCGGAAAGTCGATATATTTAAATAATCGCTGATATATTCCGATAATCGCCGATATAATTTCAATTGTGCTGATATATTCTGATAATCGCCGATATAATTTCAATTGTGCTGATATATTCTGATAATCGCCGATATAAATTTCATTTACTAACTACCCTCTCCAAAACAAAAAAGGCATCACCACAAGGTGATACCCTTTCTTTTATTACATCGCTTCCGAATCCCACTCATGCTCCTGCTGAACAAATACAACACCTAATTCGTGATGTCCCCCAGCATACAATGCCGTTTGAGCAAGACGAAGCTCACCATTTGTATCTAATACTTCTAATTTACAAAATGCCCCTGTCGTCTTCGTTTGAAGTGCATCATAAAATTCCTCAGCACTTCTTGGAACGACTCCATTTACTTTCGTAATAATTTCTCCAGGCAGTAAATTCAGCTCTGCACCAATTGTATTCGGGATTGTATCTAATACAACGAGCCCATCATTACGTGCAGCGAAGTACGCTGGTCTTGTCTCATCAGAAATTTTTTCTTGCATGGAAATCGTGAAACGCCCAAGCATTGCGACTCCCATCGCGATAATTGCAAGTACATGCCACCAATAACTTGCGATTCCTAAAACGAGCACAAGTGCCGCTAAGCCATAGACACGTCTTCCTGTAAATAATAAAGCTTCCGTCGGCTCATAACTTCTAATCCTTCTCATAAATCCAATTAAAAATGGAACGAGGAATAGAGAATATGTATCAGAACCGATTGAAACGACAGGCCACCATGAAATAAACTGCGTTACCGCGTCACCTGGTACAAGAATAAAAATAGGAACGATCCATAAACGCTTGGATTCGTGTAAACCAATCTTTAGCCCACGCTTACCCTTCCTAATCTTCGGCGTAGAATATCCTACTGCATTTTTAGAAATCAACAAACCCTCTACAACGAGCATGACGCCTAGCAAAATAGCAAGAGATACAATCGTACTCTCCTCACCATCTCCAAGCTGTAAGAAGGAAACTGGTAGCTTAGAAGATAATAGAACACATATCATCGCGACACTAAATGTGTAAGCTGCTGATAAATATCGATACATAGCAGTTACTCCAAATAATAATGTCCAAAGTAAGATGACCCATAAACTCGCTTTAGAAACAACAAGTCCAAGTCCAATTGTAATAATAGATACAACTAATCCGTATTTAACTCCTGCAAATAGAGACGTTCGCAGTTCAAACCAAATATCATAAACTTTAAAAGAAAAATCCTTTCGTTCTCGTAACATACGTAAGTATCCAACGAAGATACTACTTATTAAAAATACATAGACAGCAGGGTGTAAGAAAAAACGTCCAACTGCCCGCATTATTTCAAAAATCCATGCCTCCACGAACCCATTCACCACCATTTATATCATTCTTTCTTTTTATATTATCATAACTGGACAAACGTTTGTTTAACACAAAAAAATACAGGCAGCAAACTGCCTGTATTTTTTTATTTCGCTATTAATTTTAATGCTGATTGTAATTGTAGATCATTTTCTCCAGAACGGATTTTTTCAATAATTTTCGTTTGAATCGCCTCAGCTGTCTTTTTATCTAGCTGTCCTGTCGCTTCCATCTCATTCGCATTTTGAAATGCTTTCAGCGCTGATTCTGTCTCTTTACTAAAGTATCCATCTTCACGTCCTGGTACATATCCTAAGCTCTTAAGCATTTCTTGCGCGTGCTTTACTTGTACATCATTTGAATTGTATGAAAGTGTCTTTTCAATTTGAATTGGTGTCGCATGATAATAATCCGGTTGCTTCACTTCTACGGTTGGCGCGATTCCTTTTTTATGAATCCAGTTTCCATCCGGTGTTAACCATTTAAACATCGTTAGTTTGATGTTGCTGCCATCTTTAAATGGAACGGCTTGCTGAACAGTACCTTTACCAAACGTTTTTTCACCAATTAAATCGTATCCTTCTCCCTCTTTTAGCGCACCCGCTAAAATCTCTGAAGCAGAAGCACTTCCATTATCAATTAATACTGAAATTGGATATGATTTTCTCTCTTTCAATTCCGTAGAGAATTTCTTCTTCTCACCATTTCGTTGCTCTACTTGTAGCATCGGCTTTTTATCCGTCATAATTTCCCCTAGTATCTCTTCTACACTATTTAAGTAGCCACCAGGATTACCACGCACGTCAATAACTAAGCCTTTTATGTTTTTCTTCTCTAACTCTTTTAACTGATCCTTAAATTCTTTCGCTGTATTTTCAGCAAAGGAAGTGATTTGCATATAACCGATATCTTTTCCGCTCTCTTGTTTCACAGAACTAAACACTGTGAAGATTGGAATTTTTTCACGCTTAATTTTAAATACAATCGGATCAGCTACTCCTGCACGCTTAATTTCAATCGCGACAGTCGTTCCTTTTTTACCACGAATCTTTAATACCGCTTCTTCACGTGATAAATCTTTCACACTATTTCCATCTACAGATAAAATTTGGTCATTCGGTTTAATTCCAATCTTTTCTGCCGGTGAGCCTTTAATTGGTGATACGATAATAAGCTTACCGTCCGTTTTGTTCACCTCAGCCCCAATCCCCTCTAGCTCAGGATCAAGCGATTCACTAAACTGTTTAGCCGTTTCTTTATCCATATACGTGGAATAAGGGTCCTTCAGCGTAGACAACATACCTTGTATTGCACCTTCGACTAACTTGTCATCCTTCACGTCTTCCACATAACGTGAATCAATTAGTGCATACGCCTCATTAATTTTTGCCAAATTCCCTTGCGCAGTGCTAGCGTTTCCACTCGAAATTGTTTGCGTCACTTCTGCTGGGTTAACCCCAAATAAAGACATACCTGCAAACATTCCGCCAGCACCAATTAAAAATGCAACAACCATTCCAATAATTGCAACTCTACGTTTCAATGCGGAATTCCCCTTTCCAAAACACACAGGTGGTGTAGCAAAAGGCATCACACAGTGTGTGATGCCTTTACCTATTTCTACTATATGATAAGCTTGTACGAATTATGTTTGCAACTTTTTATACTTTTAAGAAGCGACGAATTGACATTACACTTCCCCACATACCGATTAAAGCACCGATTAACACTAGTAAACCAGCTAATTGGAATACGAACGGACTGTATGGTAGAAGCTCGAAAATTGTTCCGCCAAGTTTTTCGTTAAACACACCTTGCAACGAATTATACGTAATTAGAATTAGGCCAATTGGAATAATTGATCCTAATACTCCTAAGAATAATCCCTCTAGCAAGAATGGCCAACGAATAAACCAGTTTGTTGCACCAACAAGTTTCATAATTTCAATTTCTGTACTACGAGCATAAATTGTAATTTTAATTGTATTAGAGATTAAGAACATCGCTGTGAATAAAAGACCAGCAATTAACGCAATCCCAATGTTACGACCAGTTTTTACAGTATCAAATAATCGTTCAACTTGCCCTTTTCCGTACTGAACATTACTAACAAACTGCATTTTTTCAACTTTCTTCGCGATTGTCGCTGTATCGGTTGGTTCTTTTGCTTTTACAATGAATACGTTTTTAAGTGGGTTATCTTGTTCAAATAACTCAAACGTTTTTCCACTATCACCTAAGCTTTTAATTAAACGTTTTAACTCTTCTTCTTTAGAAGAATATTTAATAGAATCTACTTTTGCAATCTTACTCATATCTTCTTCTAATTTCTTTTGATCCGCTTCTTTTGCAGCTGGATCAATGTGTACACGAATCTCTACATCTTGCTCTACTTTCGTCGCAAAATGGTTCATATTCATAATCGCTGTTAAAAAGACACCTACAAGTAATAATGTAACTGTTACTGCACTAACAGAAGCAAATGTCATCCATCCGTTACGTGATAGATTCTTTACACCTTCTCGCAAATGTCGACTAAGGGTCTTAGCCTTCATATCCGTATCCTCCCTCAATCTCGTCTCGAACAATTTTTCCGCCTTCAATCGCGATTACACGATGACGGATTGTATTTACGATATCTGCATTATGCGTCGCCATAACAATTGTTGTACCACGCTCATTAATGCGAGTAAAAATCTTCATAATATCTAGAGCTGTTTCAATATCTAAGTTACCTGTTGGCTCATCGGCAATTACAACCTTTGGTCGATTTACAATCGCTCTCGCAATCGCAACACGTTGTTGCTCTCCACCTGAAAGTTCACTTGGAAGTGCGTCTGCACGATCTTCAAGACCTACAAGACCTAAAACTTCTGTTACACGCTCACGAATTGCATCTGGTTCTTCTTCAATTACTTCTAAGGCAAACGCAACATTCTCATATACCGTTAATTTAGGTAGTAATTTAAAATCTTGGAAAATTACGCCTAATTGACGACGGAAATATGGAACATCTCTTTCTGCCAATGTTTCAATAACAAGTCCATTTACATTAATTGATCCTGTAGATGGCTTCTCTTCGCGATACATCATTTTAATAAATGTAGATTTTCCGGCTCCACTCGGTCCAACTACGTATACAAACTCACCTTGTTTAATGTTAACTGTGAGACCAGCAATGGCTTTCATACCATTCGGGTACTCCTTATAAACATTCGTCATTTTTATCATTATTTATCACCCAATACTTAATGATTTTTTTCGAAATACTTTTCTGTACATTTGAAAATAAAAGATAGCCTTTTATTCCCGCCTAACCATTCTTGTTGAAGGTAGTCTACTTATACTCTGTTTCTAAGCAATACTACTCTATGTAATATATTTCAGCAAAATTCTACAAACCCCATTGTAACATCAAACGGTTTCCAATTCGGATACATTTTTGTTACAGTTATGTTACATCCCCAAGAAAGGGAAACGAGTTGACTATATTAATCAACTCGTCCATTTTACCCTTCTTATTTATGTTCAGCTAACCATTCAGCTACTTTTTTCGCATCTTCACCTTGAATGATTCCTGGTGACATAGAACCGCGGCCTTTTTCAATAATCTTTTCAATCTCTGCTGCGTCATATTTCTGTCCTACTTTTCGTAAATCGGGTCCAGTTGCTCCTGATAAATCTTTCGCATGACAACCTATACAACTTTTTTGATAAATTTGCTCTGGGCTATCTGTGCTTGCAGATTGTTTCGAAGGCTTACTCTCTTCTTTATTTCCACACGCTCCTAAAGCAAAAACGACTGATGTTCCTAGCGCAATAGCCAACAATTTCTTTTTCACTTCTATCGCTCCCCATTGTTGATATTCTTTTCATTCCTAACACACTCATTTTCATTATAAGCATTATCTTTATATAGAAAAACTAAGGTATATTTCATATTCTTCAAAAATACAGTGAGAACCCTAATAATATAAAGCTTTTATAAGATGTTTCAATTCTGTGAACAACTTATAAACTTCTATAAAGAATCCTTTTTGAACGGGAAATCAGAAAAGTTCTGTATAAAGTATTACTCTATTGCCGCTCTGTTTTACTATTCTCTACTTTTTACAAAACAATATACAACATTGTATGCTACATATAATCCCATCAAAAAGAGAAGTTGTCGTTTCCAACTTCTCTTCCTCTGTACTTCATCCATATAAATAAAATAATACTCTTTATATCCTCTATATCCTCAGCATGCGCCAACAATTTTGTTGGCCTTTTTTCGCTTATTAAATGCGAGAACGTAAGTAAGCATCAATAAACGGATCAATTTCTCCATCCATAACTGCTTGTACGTTACCAACCTCTGTATTTGTACGGTGGTCTTTCACAAGAGAATATGGGTGGAATACGTAAGAACGGATTTGGCTACCCCATCCGATTTCTTTTTGCTCTCCACGAATCTCATCTAATTGTGCCTGTTGCTCTTCCAATTTCTTTTGATATAATTTCGCTTTTAACATTTTCATCGCGTGCTCACGGTTTTTAATTTGAGAACGCTCTGACTGACACGTTACAACCGTATTTGTCGGTGTATGCGTAATACGAACTGCTGAATCTGTCGTATTAACGTGCTGTCCACCAGCTCCACTTGCGCGGTACGTATCAATTTTCAAGTCTTCCGTACGCACTTCAATTTCAACTTCATCATTGAATTCAGGTACAACTTCACAAGATACGAACGATGTATGACGACGGCCTGAAGAATCGAATGGCGAAATACGCACAAGACGATGTACACCTTTCTCTGCCTTTAAGTAACCGTAAGCGTTATGACCTTTAATTAATAAAGTAACACTCTTAATACCAGCTTCGTCACCTGGTAAGTAGTCAACTGTTTCTACTTTAAAGCCACGTTTTTCAGCCCAACGTGTGTACATACGTAGTAACATAGAACCCCAGTCTTGTGACTCTGTTCCACCAGCACCTGGGTGTAATTCTAAAATTGCATTATTTTTATCATAAGGATCGCTTAATAATAACTGAAGTTCATACTCATTCATTTCTTGAATTAAGCCTTTTACTTCTGATTCAAGCTCCTCATGTAAATCTTCATCATACTCTTCTTTTAAAAGCTCATGCGTGACTTCTAAATTTTCGAATGTCTCATCTAACTGACGGAACTTCCCAACCATATCTTTCAGTGCATTTGCTTCGTTAATTACAACTTGTGCGCCTTGTTGGTCATCCCAAAATCCTGCACCCATCATTTTCTCTTCTAATTCTGCAATTTGTTTCTCCTTAGTAGGGAGGTCAAAGAGACCCCCTAAAAGCCGCTAATCTCTTAGCCATTTTCTCTAATTCCTGTCTAATTTCTACTAATTCCATTTCCTTCACCTCTATGTAATTGCTGTTACTTTCGTATGAAAACAAGGGAAACTCTCTCCACTTATGACGGAGAGAGTTTAATCCTTCTTAATTATACATTTTTGATATAAAAGTTTGCAAAGCGGCCTGAACTACTGCCCTATATTACTTACCGATACCACAGCAGTTTTTATATTTTTTACCGCTACCACATTTACATAAATCGTTGCGGCCCACTTGGTCACCTTTTACAACTGGCTTTTTCTTCGCTTCTTCGCCATCGCTAGATGGGTGAACAGCTTCACCTTGAACAACTTCTTGACGCTCTAAGTTTTGTTCAATTTCAGCTTTCATAATGTAACGAGCGATTTCTTCTTCGATAGAAGCAATCATTGATTCGAACATTGCGAATCCTTCCATTTGATACTCACGAAGTGGATCGATTTGACCGTAAGCACGTAAATGAATACCTTCACGAAGGTGATCCATCGCATCAATATGCTCTGTCCATTTCGTATCTACAACACGGAATACAACAACTTTTTCGAACTCACGCATTTGCTCTTCTGGCATTAGCTTTTCTTTGTCATTGTAACGCTCTATTAATTTCGCGATAATTGGCTCGCTCATTTCCTCTGGAGCAAGACGACGTAATTCTTCTTCTTTCACATCTCCTTCTTGCAGAAGGTTTGTATTTAAGTAGTCAACAAGACCTTTAATGTTCCAATCTTCTTCAATTTCTTCTTGTGTATGAAGTGCAACCGCACGCTCTACTGTAGATTTCATCATACCTTCAATAATGCCGCGTAAGTTCTCAGACTCCATTACTTCTTGACGCTGTTTGTAAATAACTTCACGTTGCTGACGAAGTACATCATCGTATTGTAGTAACTGCTTACGTGCATCATAGTTATTTCCTTCTACACGTTTTTGCGCAGATTCTACTGCACGAGAAACCATTTTACTTTCGATTGGCTGAGAATCATCCATACCAAGACGATCCATCATTGCTTTCATGTTATCTGAACCGAAGCGGCGCATTAATTCATCTTCCATCGATAAGTAGAACTGCGTAACACCAGGGTCCCCTTGACGACCAGCACGACCACGTAACTGATTATCAATACGACGACTTTCGTGACGCTCTGTACCGATAACTGCTAAACCAACGTTTTTCACATCGTCTCCAAGCTTAATATCTGTACCACGACCTGCCATGTTCGTCGCGATTGTTACAGCACCTTTCATACCAGCCTCTGCAATGATATCTGCTTCACGAGCATGGTTTTTCGCATTTAAGATGTTATGACGTACACCTTTACGCGTTAACATTTTTGAAATAAGCTCTGAAGTTTCAATTGCAACTGTACCTACAAGAACAGGTTGCCCTTGTTTATGACGATTTACAATATCCTCAACAACAGCATTGAACTTACCTTCCATTGATTTAAAGATTAAATCAGCACGATCATCACGAATAATCGGTTTGTTTGTTGGAATTACAATAACGTTCATATTGTAAATGTTACGGAATTCCTCTTCCTCTGTTTTCGCTGTACCAGTCATACCAGATAATTTTTCATACATACGGAAGTAGTTCTGGAATGTAATTGTTGCAAGCGTCATGCTTTCATTTTGAATTTCTACACCTTCTTTTGCTTCAATCGCTTGGTGTAATCCTTCGCTATAACGACGACCTTTCATAAGACGACCAGTGAATTGGTCTACAATTACGATTTCGCCTTCTTGTACAACATAATCTGTATCACGGTGCATAACAACGTGTGCACGAAGCCCCTGATTAATATGGTGAAGAAGTGCTACATGTTTTAAATCGAATAAGTTTTCAATATGGAAAGCTTTCTCTGCTTTCGTAATACCATCTTCTGTTAACATTACATTTTTCGTTTTCACATCAAATGAATACTCTTTTTCATTTTCTAACGTACGAACGAATGCATTTGCAAACATGTATAGCTCTGTTGATTTTTGAGCTTGTCCCGAAATAATAAGCGGCGTACGTGCTTCATCGACTAAAATAGAATCGACTTCATCGATAATAGCAAAATGAAGTGGACGTTGAACGCACTGCTCTTTATATAAAACCATGTTGTCACGTAAGTAATCGAATCCAAGCTCATTATTTGTGCTATACGTAATATCAGCAGCATAAGCCTCTTGTTTCTCTTCGCGTGACATACTATTTAAGTTAATTCCTACCGTTAAGCCAAGGAACTCATGAAGTTGTCCCATTTCGCTCGCATCACGTTGTGCTAAATATTCATTGACTGTAACAACATGAACACCTTTTCCTGTTAAAGCATTTAAATATACAGGTAATGTAGATGTTAACGTTTTACCTTCACCCGTTTTCATCTCAGAAATATTCCCTTCATGTAAGGCAATACCACCCATTAACTGTACGCCATATGGACGCATTCCAAGAACACGAGTTGCCGCTTCGCGAACAACCGCGAAAGCTTCAGGTAGTAGATCATCTACTGTTTCACCTTTTGTTAGACGTTCTTTAAATTCAAGCGTCTTTCCTTTTAATTGTTCATCAGTTAGTGGCTTAATAGATGACTCTAATGCATCAATTTGCTCAACTGTTTTCTGCATACGTTTAATTTGGCGTTGATTTACATCAAACACCTTTTTTAAAATACCGATCATAGGAAATACGCTCCTCTTTTTATTAAAATAAAACTTCCGATTGTTTTTCTTTTTCTCTATTACAATCAGTCGTTATAAAAATCAAATGTATGTTATGCCAATTTTTCTCCTAATTAAAAAAACTAAAATGTATATACCTAATGATAATTGTAACACTTGTCTTATAACTATGACAACAATCGGCCGAATGTCTCGTTCTAAATTAAGAAAACTTTTTTTAAAAATCTATTTTCAGCAAAAAAACGCAGCCATTTCGGCTGCGCTTTCGAATTATTATTTAGTTTCGATTAAACCATATTTCCCATCTTTACGGCCATATACAACATTAGTTTCATTTGTATCAGCATTTGTGAAGACGAAGAAATTATGTCCTAGCATATCCATTTGTAGGATTGCCTCTTCAACGTCCATCGGTTTTAAATCGAATCGTTTTGTACGTACAAGTTCTAGTTCATCCTCTTCTACCTGATCCAGAACAGCTACTGCTTCTGGAAGGATAAAGTTCGTTTTTATAGAACCTTTCTCACGTAACTTACGATTTACTTTTGTTTTATGTTTACGAATTTGTCGCTCAAGTTTATCAACTACTAAATCGATAGCAGCGTACATATCGCTATTAGTTTCTTCTGCACGAAGTAATAAATCAGTAAATGGGATTGTTACCTCGACACGTTGCTTGTCAGAGTATACTTTTAAATTAACTTTAATCTCTGGGAATGTATCAAAATAACGCTCTAACTTACTTAGTTTTTTCTCTACATATTCCTTTAATGCTGGAGTT
>Ga0209463_1001157_pt1 | contig 16714 bp, 20 predicted proteins | sample AgamicMgSfrz_FD_187169 | JGI IMG/M metagenome (GOLD analysis project Ga0209463, IMG submission 187169) | Agave microbial communities from Guanajuato, Mexico - Mg.Sf.rz (SPAdes) (version 2) | ecosystem: Host-associated > Plants > Phyllosphere > Phylloplane/Leaf | place: Guanajuato, Mexico... | reverse complement strand
GAAAGAGCAGATATTGTTGTTAAGGGGACGAATTAAAGACTATGTCATATAAAAAAATGCAGAACGTTTTAATAACAGTAAAATAATACTTGCAAGCTAACAATATGTGTTTACTGCAAAAGACCTCAGTGAAATATCACCAAGGTCTTTTTCTATTGCTATGAAAGGCTATTACTTCTGTTTGCCTGTTTTAGCTGCTTCCGTATTTGGAACAGACTGAGGAGAATGGGAGTTTGCACTTCCTCCATTTGGCGGCCCATATGTATGAGCTTTATCAGTGATTTTAGCACCTTCTGAAAAATCATCCTTTGTTTTCATTTTCTTCACCTCCATTTTTATTATGCGATTTCCTGTAAAGATTATTAATTGGATTTATATTCAGCTTGATAAGAATTTGTTCCTGCGTGAACAGATAATAAAGTGTCAGCATAACCGACGAGCCTATTGATTATTTCGTCTGCAATTGCATATACAAGTGGGTGAAGCTCATGATTGAATAGTCTCTCATCATCAAAGATAATGGTTGTATTAATGAATATTTCTTTATTCCCGTATAAGTTATAATGAATAATTGCTTTCCCTGCAGCTCCGCCTGTTTTAGAATCTGCATAGTTTTTCATAAATATATACCATTCTTCAGCAGTAGCAGAGCGGAAATTTTTCGTGAACTTTAAAGATTCCATCTCCTCCTCTATTTCCTTTTTTAGATGTATATCTACAATTGTCTTGTCTTCTCTCATTTATAATCACCTTTCATAAAGACTTTCAAGTTTCTCCTAATAGCTTGAGCATTAACCAATGTTTTTAGTATATGTGGGTTAGTGCTTTCCATTGTGAACTAGGAATATATTGACAAAACCTTTTTTATGTTATAAAATTATCTTGAAGTCGAGATAATAACAGGTGAATCCATATAAAGATTCTTTTTTATTTATCGTTTATCTCGAATTCAAGATAAGATGCTAGTGATGGTAAAACTTTTAATTTGGCTAGCATTAAACATGGAGGTTAATAAAATGCGAGAAAATTTGAATAGAATAAATGAGTTAGCTAAAATCTCTAAAGTAAGAAATTTAACACAAGAAGAAAAAAATGAACGCCAAGTACTTTTTACTGAATACATCAAAACGTTTCGCGGTTCTATGGACAGCATTCTTTTAAATACAACGATTATAGATCCATTAGGAAATGATGTTACACCAGAAAAATTAAAAGAAATGCAAGCACAAAATAAAGAGGTAATCAGTAACAAACAGACAATTAGTAGTATATATTCAAACTAAAGAACAGCTGCTTAGCAAGCAGCTGTTCTTTTATTAACAGGTAGCCGGTGATAATATTAACCTACACTACTTATTTTTTTTGATTATAATCGTACATTCTTGCCGCTATATTTGTAATTATTTTTTCTTTTTTTGTTTGTTACTTTCAGCAATTTTAGAGTGATTCCTGTGCATATCCTACGATGGCGATTTATGCTTCGCAGAAATGATGACACCAAGTTCTCATGCATAGGATGCTAATAGAATATCTCCCTTTGAGAGAAGTAATCTGCAAAAGCACCTCCAACCATAGAAGGCGGCCAGGTGGAAGAAATTTATAAATAATATTAGCTGTGTTTTTTTAAATAATAGCAATTCCGCTTGTTTTTTTATCAGGGACAAATCCTGACCTTCCTTGCAAAAATGGGCTACTGTAAAGAAGTGTACGAACAATTAAAAATGTCTATGAACTGCTAAATAAACAGCCGAAACAATCTAATCAATTAGTGAAACTAAGTTATAATAAATATTAAAGGGAGGTGCTTAAAATATGGATAATCATAAAGAGTTATCTAGTACTTCATCCACTCATGCAAAGCCTGTTATTGGAAAGGCGATACTTTGCATGGGGCGAAATAATTAATTTTATCGCTTAATAAGCTTTTCTAATATTTTGGCTTTGCACCTTATTTTTTTCTAAATCAATAAGGGGTGGAGCAAAAATGAAATATACGAATGCAAATAAAGTTTTACCTGAAGCACTCATTTTGGAAATCCAAAAATATGTGCAAGGGGAAACTCTTTATATTCCTAAGCAGGAAACAGAGTATCGAAAATGGGGAACTTCAAGCGGAGGAAGACGACACTTTGACCGCCGCAATGCCGAGATAAGAAATTCTTATATGAACGGCAGAAGTATCGCTCAACTGGCCGAGGAATTTTATCTTTCAACTGAAACTATTAAGAAAATTGTTTATTCACATAAAAGCAAGTAACAGCACTGATGATTATTCATCAGTGTTTTTTTATGTAAAAAACGTTTCTAAGTTATTCTCTGCCTTTAAGAATTTTGCTTCTTTATATAAAATTAACAAAAGAAATGGAGTGAAAAAGATGGAACAGTTTATTAATAATGAACAGCTTAATTTTATAAAAAACCAGGTTGCTTTAATTAATGACAGTATTAGAAAGAATGTAGCAGCAAAAGTTTTGGCCGCTGTGATTGATTTAGCAAACAGCAAAATCTCTAACCTTTTTCCAAATGCTTCAATGGAACAACAAAGCTTGCTTGATCTTGCAAAACTAGAAACTGACAAAGAGTATGACCAATATATTGAGTATCTTTCCGAGTATTTATTGCCCTTCCCAAGTATACAAGAGCAGCAGGTGAAAAAAATGTTTCCTAAGCAAAAAAAGTTAAAGCTCCCTGACTTAACAAAGATAGACACCAGCCGACTCACATATTTAGGCTGGAATGATTTAAGATCAAATAAAAAATTTATTATCTATGAGCTGGATGGGAGTTTGGTCGGCATTGAAGGCAGATTTGCACCAACTAATAAAAAAAATCTGTGCTCCTTTTGTAATTGTTTTGGAGAGGTTTCCTACTTCTCAACTGTCACAAAAGCGAAACAGTCAAAGAATCCAGATTACTTCAAGTCTATTGGTAATTTAATCTGCACAGACAGTTATGAATGCAACAAAAAAATCACAAGTAGCGAATATTTAACGAGCTTCCTAAAGGAATCATTAAAAGTATAAATACTATTAAGTTTTAGTAGAATAAAAAAACTAGTTTATCTTTTGAGTCTGGCGGTTATATCTATTACATAAGACAAGATGGTGAGGAGGAGTAAACATGGCTTCAGAAAAATTAGCAGTACACGAAACGCTGGAATTACATGAAGTGCTTACTTTGAAACAAAGTTGTCTCGTCAAATCTTATGCATTGCAATCCCTTGTGGAAGATGACACCTTAAAAATGATCTTGAGTAACGATGTGTCCAGTTCTGAGAAAGCAATCAAAGAACTGCAAGATATCTTATCTAAATAAAGGGAAGGTGATTAAAATGGGTATTATGGATAAATTGAAGACTGCTGGAAAAATGCGTGATGAACTGATTGCAACAGAGCTGCTTGTTTCTGCTAAAGCAACAGTCAGAACGTATGCTGTTGCAATAACGGAAACTGCTTCACCAGAAGTACGGAAGGTATTAAAAAAGCAGCTTGATGAAGCAATTGATAACCATGCCAAAATTGCCAACTATATGATGAAAAATGGCATGTACTATGCCCATGATGTAAATAAACAGCTAGAGCATGATAAAGAAAAAATCGAAAAATCCTTGGAATTAGTGAATTAATGGAGAAAAGACCTGTGTTTGCTTTAACGGCATTCACAGGTCTTTTTTAAAGTAATAGTCACCTTTGTTGTCAAAGTGATTAGAAGTATTTTGTAAAATGTGTCGGAAATAATATTTACTCTAATAATGATAACACCTTGATAATTCATCATAGTCATTAATGTCTGAAGGAGATTATGTTGATATGAAGAGAATTTACAGGGACAAAACTAATGCTGACAACAATCAACGGCGGGATATTTCTGCGATAAAAAATAGTAGATGAAGAAGTTTACAATGAATATTAACTTTAAAGTCTCTGTTGATCAATAATAACAGAGACATGTAATCTGAAAATACAGCAAGAATACAAATCAAATAAAGGCAGATGCTTTACAAGCATCTGCCTTTTTACTACATCCATGAAGAAATCAGCATAAAAATGAGCATTGCCGCAAGAAAGGAGCCGAGCATATAGCCGGCATACCGAACAGGCTTAGGTAACGTGCTTACATCATAATCCATCGCAGGGAAACTATCGCCAGTTGCTCTCTGTGCTTCCTTAATTTCATACGGAACAAATATTTCTGCATCCTTATTATTCACATATTTTGTCTCGTCTGATTGTGTCTCGTGGATTTCTTTCATGTTATTGCCTCCATTCTATTAAGAAAATGGAAATATCTGTGCTCTTATTGTGACAGAAAGGCTTCATTATAGCAATTATATTCCTTTTTAGGTGTATTTAGGGAATGGATGGGGATGTTAACTACAAAAAGAAATATTGAAGGTGGTTTGAATGAAGATTGAACAGCAGCACATGGTTGATAAGATGAGAGAAATGACAAGTAAGGGGGATGCTTTTCATACAGAATATTGGAGTAAATTTGCTGACTTTCAGGATTGGCATTTTTGGTTAAATATCGTCTTTCTGGCAGGCCCGCTTATTGTTTTGCTCATTTGGCTTGATCGGCAAAAAATCTTCCAAATTCTTTTTTTTGGGTTTGCTATTCATGCACTGATGAACTATTTAGATTCTGTTGCAGTCGTAAAGGGGCTCGTAATTCACCCTTTTCCTCTTACACCGGTAATGAATGTTAATTTGTCTATTAATACTTCTTTTATTCCCGTCACTTTTATGCTGACATATCAGTATTGTATAAATAGAAAAAAGAATGTGTATATTAGGGGATTATTCGCAAGCTTTGGGACTGGCATTCTCCTTGGAGGATTTGCTCAGGCAATTGACTACCTTCAGCTTTTTAAGTGGATGAATATCGGGTTTATATTTTTATTCGATTATTTGCAGTTTGTAATAGCTGTATTACTTGTGAAGTTTTTTTTGTCCCTGCGGGAGAAAAAGAGCAAGGAAAGCCTTTCCTAATAAATTCCCTTATTTCTCCACATAAAATGTGAAATTTCCGTATACATTAAAAAAGTACAGTCAAGAAAGGACTAGTCTATTCTATAATAAGGGTATAAGAAGTAATCTTCCTTCCATAGATATTTGTTGTGAAATAGAGGAAAGGAGTTAAGAAAAGAATTGAAGCAATTATATAAATGGATTTATATTGTATTAGGTACCGTGTTTTTGGGGATTGGCCTTGTCGGCATATTTCTCCCGTTACTGCCGACAACTCCCTTTCTGCTGCTGACTTCCTTTTTCTATACACGGAGCTCAGAACGGCTTAACGCGTATTTCCGCTCAACCAAATTTTATGAGGAGTACGTGAAGGGTTTTAAAAAGGGAGAATTGACGAAGAAACAAAAAATAAAAATACTAGCCACCTGCTATATCTGTATTGGGATAAGTGTCTATTTTGCCCCGCATATGTATATGCGCATCATCTTAGGCTGCATCGCAGTTGTCCAGTTAATCTCGATGTTTATTATTAAAACTAAGGCAGCTGAACCGAAGGATATTGTTATAAAAAAATAGATGTAAAGAGCTGAAGAGTTATATTTCAGCTCTTTTTGTTTTTGACAAATGTTGTGTGGGAATATATAGCAGTAAAGAGTTATGGAAGGGGAGAGATTAATATGGCTGCGATTACCCATATAGGCATTGCTGTTACAGATTTAGATAAGGCGATTGATTGGTATAAGAAAGTTCTGAACTTTAAGCTGATTGCCGGTCCTTACTCCTTCCAACAGGAGAAAGAGGACGCTAATAATATGACAAACGATTTACTGGGGTATCACATAAAAAAAATGCGTAATGCTCATTTAATAGGAGATAATCAAGTAGGAATAGAGCTGTTTGAGTTCCAGGAGCCGAAAACTGTTAAAAGAGAAAGAGACATTCATGAAGCTGGCTTTTTCCATCTCTGTATTATTGCTGATAACATAAAGGAAAAGGCTGACGAAATACAAAATAACGGCGGGAAAATCAGGAGCAGCATGTGGAATACTTGGCCGGGAAAGCCATATCATTTAATTTACTGTGAAGACCCATTTGGAAATATTATTGAACTTTATTCCTACAGTACAGAGATGATGTACGGAAATAAAGATGATTGAGTTTCAAAGATAAATCATTGAAAGAGTTGGGTTGATGGATATATTTTCTATATACAAGGAAGCAAACACAAGTCTTGCTAGTTCACTCGGCTAATATAAGCACTTGCCTAGTTTGACTGGTAATGCCGCATATAATATAATGAAGCTAATAATTGAATGAAATAACCTTTTGTCAAAAGGGGAGTAACTGTACAATAAAGTCGTCAATACAGGTCAGTAGACCTCGGCTTTATTGGCAACATATGTTGTTTGTGAGACCTTTGCCATTTATTTGGTGAGGTCTTTTTGCTGTGCTTTTTTAACTGCTGCAAACAAATATTCGTTAGGGAAGGAGGAGGGGCTGTATGTCGACGCTAAAAAGGCTAATGAAAAGTTATCTCCAAAAGGAAGGCGTAAAAATTCTTAAGAAAAAAGGTTTGCCTTTATTAAAAAAGGAATGGGAAAAAAGAAAAGGAAAAAAATAAAGGAGTGATTTTCATGAAGAAATTATTGCTGGCTCTCCCGATAATGCTGTTAATAGCAGCAGGATGTTCACCTGTGGAAGAGACAAAAAATACAATTAACTATGTCAATGAAGCAACAGAGTATGCTAATGAAGCGGCCACATTCGCAGAAGAGCTTCCTGCTATGGCACAAGATGCAGTCACAAATCCGGAAACAGTTGAACAGCTCGAAAGCACTTTAAGTGAATTTGAAACACAAATCAGTGAGTTCAATCAAGTAGAAGTACCGCAAGTTATGGAAGATTTGCATGGACAAATTAGCGAGCAGAATGAGAAAATCCAGACTCAAATTGAAGAATATACAAAAGCGATAGAGGATGGTACCTTTCAGCCTGAATTTCTTCAAAATAGCGAACTGCTAAAATCACTGCAAGATATTCAAGGTATTTATGAAGATATCCAAAAGCTAGGAAATTAATGAAATAAATTGTAGAGGTGCAGTCAGAGACTGCCCTCTTCTTCATTATTGTAGGAGATAAATATAAAAAAGGGGTAAGTATTTGAGGGGGAAAAGAGGTGCTAACAACTTGAGCATTGCTTTTAGGGTTAATGTTTGTTTTCTTCCTGCATAAACGACCAAAAGCGGTACAATTGACCGGCAACTTTGGCTGGTTCTTCCTGAAGTGCTTTATGGAGGGCAGGGTGTCTTTGAATGGCTGCAAGTATATTGTAATCCTCTCCAGACACTGCCATGCGATTATCGCTGCCGTATTTTGAGACAGTTTCCATAACAGCAGATCTTCCTAGAAGGTAATCAGTGCTGACATCAAAGAAATCTGCCAGTTTTTGCAGTGTTTCTGTGTCTGGTTTGCGATTGCCAGTTTCATATCCGGAAATGGACACTTTTGTCACGTTCATAGCATCTCCTAATGTTTGTTGTGATATATTTGCTGACTTCCTGAGAGCTCTTAATCTTTCTGAAAAACTCAAACGTCTCCCTCCTTTTCGATTATGATGGTTCTATTATAAGTTAACTTATAGCTAACAGTAAATGTTCACAAATAAGTTAACTAAAAAGTTATTAACTTATTGAAGTTAACCTTAGGTTTACGTATAATAGAGATATATATAAAGATTTTGACTTTGAAAGAAGGTGAGAGGGATGACTAGAATTAAATTGCGTTATGTTAGAAAGGAGCATGGCTATACTTATCAGCAAATGGCCAGCAAACTAGGCATCACGAAGTCCTACTATTGGCAGATTGAAAATGGTAAAAGAGGTTTATCGTACGAAAATGCGATAAGAATAGCGAAAGTATTTCATAGGAAACCAGATGACATATTTCTTCCAGAGAACAATCATGTGAGCCGTCTAGCAAGTGATGATTAAATGCTTATGACAGGTTAGTAGACTTCTTTGGCAGAAATATGTTTTTTTGTTTATGGAAATCTTACTTCTGCTAATAAAGCTCTGTTCCCATTTATTATTGCATGTACTTGTGTTTTTTTGAACCATTTCCACATAAAATATCAGAAATAAATAATACTCTATCCTCTTCTAATCACAATTTTCCGAATGGCATTGATTTTCTCTCTTTACTGTGTAAAAGTAAAGAGTATAAATAGAGGAGGACGGTTCGTAAACATGAATAATAAGAAAATTAGTTTCATTGGCAGCGGCAAAATGGCCCAGGCTATTTTTGGCGGCATGCTGAAATCAGGATTCACAAGACATGAGGATTTGATTGCGAGTGCTAAAACAGCTGCTACTTCAGAAATGATCTCTAAGCAATATGAGATCAAAACAACAATGGATAATAAGGTCGCAGCATCATACGGAGATATTGTCGTTCTTGCGGTGAAGCCATATTTATATACAGAGGTATTACAGGAAATCAAAAGTTCTTTACAGGAGAATGCTATCATCGTAACGATTGCAGCAGGTGTTGATCTTTCTTATATGGAGGAGCAACTATCGGCAAAAAGCAAGATTATTAGAACAATGCCAAACACCCCATCCCTTGTAGGTGAAGGAATGAGTGTTGTCTGCCCGAATGAAAATGTCACAGATGAAGAATTGCAGTATATTGTAGAGCTGTTTTCTTCCTTCGGCAAAGTAGAAGTGATGGAAGAGCGCTTGATGGATGCTATTCCTGCTATCAGCGGGTCCTCCCCTGCATATGCCTTCCTTTTTATTGAGGCATTGGCTGATGGCGGTGTTAGAAGCGGGATACCGAGGGAAACATCATATCGGCTTGCTGCTCAGGCTTTATTAGGTGCAGCAAAAATGGTCTTGGAAACAGGCAAACATCCGGGCGTATTGAAGGATGAAGTATGTACACCTGGCGGGACAACAATTGAAGCGATAGCTACCTTAGAGCAAATGCAGTTCAGGGGGGCGGTTATGGCTGCTATGGACAGGTGCACTCAAAAAAATAAAGAATTGCAGAAGAAATAAATGATGGTTCGTTCGAAATAGGTAATAGGTTGTTCTTGTTAGAGAACAAATGAATAAAAATGCTGAGGTTATGAGTCTTTTATAATACCTCGGCATTTTTTTGTGTGCAAAAATAGGTCGTTAATCCTTTGAATTTTCCATATTTCAGCCTTTAAAGTTATAATTCGATTCTGTATAATAAACATTAATCATTATCAACAATATTAAAATTACTAGCTTATTTATGAAAATAATAGACCATTTGGACCGCGAAGAAAGACAGCTTTTATTTGGGCACTTAAGCTGTTTGGAGCGACTAGTGCAACCGGCCGTTATTCATGAGTTTGGCTGGTTTTTTTTTTGCTTTGAGGGGAAAGCTAACCAGATAAAATATAGAGATTTATCGCATTTGTAAGGGATTATTTTAAAGAGGTGTGGCAAATGATTTTTGATAAATATAAAGGCATATTGATTAAGAAAATGAAGGATCAGCTTACAAGTTGGTTTGATAATACTGAACAAACAATGATTGAAAATAGGGATGTTTACAGGTTTTTGCATTCAATTAAAGGGACGTCTGGCACATTAGAGCTTGATTTGCTTTGCAGCATTTCCTCAGACCTGTTGTCAAAGGTCGAGAATAGAAAAAGCTCGTGGTCCATTCAGGAATTAAGGGATTTCTTGAGCGGGCTTATGGAAATCAGTTATGAATATGAGCATTTTCATGAGGAAATAGGCAAGTCTCCAGCTTTAAGAGATGGCGATGCACCGCTGATTCAAATTATTGATGATGATATTTCTTTGCTTATTTTTCTAAAGGATAAGCTCGAGAGCAAAGGGTGGATGGTTATCGCGAACACGACGGCTGATAAGGCAATAGAGCAGTATTATAATATGCATCCTGATTGCATCATCATTGATATAAACCTTCAGGAACAATCTGGTTTTGATGTACTCAGTGTTATTCAAAATCATACAAACAGGGCGTTTATCCCGAAAATAATGTGCAGCAATAAAACAGACAGAGACACAAGAATCGCAGCTTATAGAAATGGTGCAGATGATTTTATTGAGAAACCGATTGATATGGAAGAATTCTTAATTCGAGTGGAACGTCATTTGGAAAGAAAAAAGATTTTCGATCAATCAGTATTGGTAGATGAATTAACCCAAGTTTATAACCGCAAATTTCTTAATGATTCTTACAATCGCTTTATAAGTGATATGGGGAGGCTTAATGCGAACGGAACAATCGCTGTAATTGATATCGATTATTTTAAACGAGTCAATGATACATATGGGCATATTGTCGGTGACAAGGTACTGATGGAATTCGCTCAATTCCTAAAAAAGAGTATTAGAAGTACGGATACATTATTTCGTTATGGCGGTGAGGAATTTGTCATCCTGTTTCAAAGAGCAACAGAAACGGAAATAAAAGAGGTACTAGAGCGGATGCTTAGTAAATTCTCGCAAGTTGAATTTACAGACGGAAAGAAAACCTTCAACCTTACATTTTCGGCAGGGGTTTATCGAATTGAGAATATGGAAATTGGTCTTCAGACAGCAATTAAAACAGCGGATGAAGCTTTATATATGGCCAAGGAGAATGGAAGAGCAAGGGTTGAAACAGCTAATAAACTCAAAATTTCAAAAGCGACAAAGCTTTTGAATGTATCGATTGTTGATGATGATGCGCTGATCCGCTCGATTTTAATTAATATTTTCAGTTCATTGGAGCTTGATAATATTTCCCTTGATGTGAAAGCGTATGAGGACGGAATGCAGTTCCTTGATTCTGACAGGTTGACACAAAACGGCGTTCACTTCTTAATTCTTGATGGCATCATGCCAGTTATGGATGGTCTGGAGATATTGCAAATCGTGAAAAAATCCCAGCACCGTAACAATGTTAATGTACTTATGCTGACAGGCAGAAAAAGTGAAAATGATATTGCAGAAGCATTGAAGCTTGGCGCGGACGATTATGTAACAAAACCTTTCAGCCTGACAGAACTTCAGGCAAGGATTGTCCGCCTCATTAAAAGGATGGTTTAAATTGGCAAAGGAAATAATTTTATTAGTTGTTATTGCAGTCGGTTCAATCAGTATCTTGCTTGTGCTCCTTGCTTATTTGGTGGTAAGAAAGCTCCTGGAAAACAGCAGGCGGCAGCAAATAAATGAATGGAAGGAAAATACAGCTCAGGATGTTTTCTTGTTTTTACAGGATAAAAGCCATGAGCTTTCCTTTTCCGCCGATTCAAACATTGAAAGAGAAGCCCTTGAAGAACTCCTTACCAAGTATACCGATATACTCGAAGGCGATCAGGAAAAGGAGAGTTTAAGAATTCTTGCTGCAGCTAACCTGACAGATTACTATCGGAAAAATTTAAATGCACGAAAATGGAGCACTCGAATGAACACGCTGTATCATATTGAGAACTTCCACCTTTTGGAGCTTAAAGAGGAGTTGATTAGACTTGCAAAGAATGGAGCTAAGCAGTCTAAGGAGGAAAAAATCCAGATATACCGGATTCTCGCGTCATTTCAATATACTGGTATTTTTATGCTTATCAATCAGCAGGAGTATTTGGCAGAAAAAGATTACCGAAGCATTTTGACGAGACTAGAATCTCATATTTTTGACGAAATGATCGAGCAGTTCGAAGATTGTGTGGAAGAACTGAAGCTGGCAATTCTTGATGTGATGGGTGTTAAGAAGGATTTAGAACATATTTATTTTTTGGAAAAGATCTTTCAAACGTATGAAGGAGAGCTTAGACTAAGGGCTTTAAAAGCTATTTCTAATATAGGCATTGTGCCTAATATTGATAAGTATCTTCCTTTATGCCAGTCAAGTGTATGGCAGGAAAGAATGATGGCAGCAAGGCTGATGGGCTTTATTAAACAAGAGACCGCCTTGAATCTGTTAAAGGAATTGCTGCAGGATCAGTCATGGTTCGTAAGATCTCAGGCAGCAGAATCAATTATGAAATTCAAGGAAGGTACAAAAGTGCTGGAAGATGTACTTCAGCATTCAAAAGACGCCTTTGCTCGGGATATGGCCTGGGAGTGGGTCAATAAAGGCATTATAAAAGGGGCTAATTAAGTTGGTTTTAGAATGGTGGACGAATGCTGTATTGTTTTTTGGCGGCTTTATTTCTATATATATGATTATTATCATCACATTTTACACAGCTATTCTTATCGTATCAATGGTGCAGCTTAGAAGGGAATATCAGCTTAACAGGGAACAATCGTTTGAGGATATTGCTGACGGGCTTTACACGAAGCCTGTTTCGATAATTGTACCTGCATATAATGAAGAAGCAGGTATCATTCCTAGTGTCCGATCGTTATTGAGCATTAATTATCCTCAGTATGAAATCATTGTCGTCAATGACGGCTCTAAGGACCAAACTTTGCAAAAAATGATTGAGTATTATGATATGGAAGAGGTTCAAAAGGTTGTCCGCAAACAGGTGGAGACGAAACCAATCAAGGCTATTTACCAATCTAAACTTTTGCCGAGGCTCTTCCTTATAGATAAAGATAACGGCGGCAAGGCAGATGCTTTAAATGTAGGATTGAACTTTTCCAACTATCCTTATATATGCTCACTCGACGGCGACTCTGTCTTGGAGAGTGATGCTTTCTTAAAGGTAATGAAGCCGATTATGGACAGCAATGAAGAGGTGGTTGCTTCAGGAGGAAGCATTCGAATTGCGAATGGCTGTAAGATTAAGGACGGTAATATACTGGAGATCGGTTTATCGAATCATCCCCTAGTTATTATGCAAATCATTGAATATTTAAGAGCTTTTTTAATGGGAAGAATAGGTCTCAGCAGGCATAATTTGCTGTTAATCATCTCAGGTGCCTTCGGTGTATTCTCGAAACAATGGGTTATTAAGGCTGGAGGTTACCAAACAAATACAGTTGGTGAGGATATGGAACTTGTCGTCCGTATTCACCGGATACTGAAGGAATCAAAGGTCAATAAAAGAATTGTCTATGTACCTGACCCAGTATGCTGGACAGAGGTTCCAGAAGATATTAAGTTCCTCAGGAGACAGAGAAGAAGATGGCATAGAGGTTTGTTTGAAAGTCTCTGGAATCACCGAAAGCTGACATTTAATCCGAAGTATGGAAGCATTGGAATGATTTCCTTTCCTTATTTTTGGCTGATTGAGTTTTTAGGTCCAATCGTAGAAATATTAGGATATATCTATACAATTATTGCTATATTCTTTGGTGGTATCTATCTGGAATTTGCAATATTAATATTTTTGCTTTCTTGTATTTATGGATCCATTTTTTCAATGGCAGCGGTATTGCTGGAGGAATGGAGTCTCCGCAAGTACCCAAAGGTGTCCCATTTACTGAAGCTATTTTTCTTTTCATTGACAGAATCGCTATGGTACAGACCGCTGACGGTTTTTTGGCGTTGTGAAGGGATTTGGCAGCTCATTAAAGGTGAAAAATCGTGGGGAGACATGAGTCGTAAAGGAGTATCTAAATGAGAAGAAGGAATACATTGCTTTTTTTTCTGTTTGTCATAATTGGGATTGCGGTTATACTAAGTCCTTTTTGGCTGTGGCAGTTTAAAGGGGCGAAGGAACTGAATGTGCTGATTATGGATAAGACTGTTCCTGATCAGACATACAGGGAGCATAACGGTCTTGTCTACATCTTAAACAATCAGAAATATTTAAAGGAAAACAAAGACAAATACTATAGTCAAAGTGATTATAAAGGATTTAAACCGAGCGGAGACAACAGTTATAAAATCAGCGAGCTTCCTGACGATTTAAGTGATTATGACGTGCTGTATTTGACAGACCAATACGGAGTCTACGAAGAAGAGTTTTATGGAAGCAATAACCTTGGAGAAAGATCGGATAAATTATACGGTGGATTGGAAATAGAGGATGTTGAAAAAATAGAGAATACTCTTTTCCAATCCGATAATAAAACCCTTATTGCTGAATTTAATACTTTTGCAAGTCCTACAAGTGATGAGGCAAGGGAGAAAATCACCAATTTGCTAAACGTATCATGGAGCGGGTGGATCGGCAGACATTTCGACGACCTTGATGGTGATGAGGTTCCTATATGGGTAAAGGATAACTATAAAGACCAAGGTGGTAAAGAATGGAGTTTTACAGGCTCAGGCCTTGTTTTAATCAATAAAGATGATTATATTGTCGTCTTAAATAATAAGGACTTAACTGATACTGGTGTGGGATTTTCTACTACGGAAAAAGGGCAATCCGTTTTAAAGGAAAAACTGACTTCCGACTATGATTACTGGTTCGATATTATAGAAGCAAAAGATCAAAAAGAGGTGCTGGCACAATACAAGCTTCCGGTTTCTAAGTCTGGTAAAGAAAAGCTGGAAGGGTACGGGATTCCAAGCACTTTCCCTGCAATTGTGCAAAATGCCAATTCTCAATATACTTCGTATTATTTTGCAGGTGATTATGCTGACGAAGCAGAGGTTCCAAGCCTATATCAAACAGTCGGGTTTGATTTGTGGAAAAGATATGTCACATACAGGAATTCTTTTTACTGGAACACCTACGTGCCGATTATGAAGAGCTTATTGAAGGAAGGTGTTCACAATCAAGCTGAAGGCAGTAATGTAGAGACTGTTAAAGTTGACGGAATGCAAACCAACAGCCGGACAAATGATGAATATATTCAAGTCCAAAAGGATGGAAAATGGGAAGATCTTGTAATTAAAGGCGTAAATATGGGTATTTCCAAGCCAGGCTCCTTCCCAGGTGAAACATCTATTACAAAGGATGAGTATTACCGCTGGTTTAAAGATATCGGTGCCATGCATGCTAATACAATCAGGGTATATACACTGCATCCGCCAGGGTTTTATCAAGCGTTGTATGAATACAATCAAAGTGCAAAAGAGCCCCTTTATCTTATCCATGGATCTTGGATCAATGAGGATGTTCTTACAGAAAAGCAGGATGCTTATTCTGATGAAGTGAAAGCAGATGCGCAGTTAGAAATCAAAAATATGATTGACATTATTCATGGAAATGCTGATTTGCCGGAAAGGACGGGGCATGCTTCAGGAAAATATGAGTATGATGTTTCCAAATATGTGCTTGGATTTATGCTAGGAACAGAGTGGGACCCTGATGTTGTCAATCATACAGACGAAGAGCATAGTGGACTAAAACAATATAAAGGCACTTATTTTGAGACAAAAGATGCTTCGCCGTTTGAGATCTGGCTTGCACAATTAATGGATTATGCAGCAGATTATGAGGCTAATCAATACAAGTGGCAGCATACGATGAGCTTCACGAACTGGGTGACAACAGACTTGCTTGACCATCCTGCAGAGCCGGATGAGGATGAAGACAAGGCAGTAGTTGATCCAAACCATATCACAAAAACAGATGATTTCCATGCTGGACTGTTTGCAGCTTATCATGTTTATCCATACTATCCAGACTTCTTGAATTATGAAAAAAGCTATGCAACATACAAGAATAAACAAGGGGAGCAAAGCAATTATGCAGCTTATTTAAATCAACTGCGAAAGGTTCATGACATGCCAGTGGTAGTCGCTGAGTTCGGAGTGCCAGCATCGCGGGGCAAAACGCATGAAAATGTCAATGGCATGAATCAAGGCTTTATTTCGGAAGAGGAACAAGGAAATATGGATGCGAGCCTGTACCAGATGATAATCGATGAGAAATATGCAGGCGGGCTTGTATTCACATGGCAGGATGAATGGTTTAAGCGAACATGGAACACGATGGATTACGATAATCCGAACAGAAGACCATTTTGGTCCAATATCCAGACAAATGAGCAGCATTTTGGTCTGTTAAGCTTCGATCCGGGGAAATATGAACCAACCATTTATATTGATGGAAGCACTGAAGATTGGAATAAGCTGAATGTATCACCGTTATATATTGCCAAAAGGGGCGAAAGTGATATTCAAGATGTGAGTGTCACGTCAGATGAACAGCAAATCAGCTTTAAAATGACTTATAACGAACCCGTTGATTTAACTAAGGACCACACGTATCTTCTATTAGATACAATTGCAGATCAAGGTCAAATGACCACAGTTCTTGATGGCGAGGAAAAAGTCAATACAGACTTCGGTGTTGATTTTACTGTTAAGATTGGGGAAAAGGATGATTCACATGTCCTTATTGACAGCTACTATGATTCTTATTACTTCCATTATGGTCACTTGCTGAACATGATTAAAAAAGAAAGTTATGCAAATAAGAAGAATAACGGAGTATATCACCCGATCAGGCTTGCTCTTAATAAAGAGTTGGAAATACAAGGAGAAAAAATTCCGTTTAATGCTTATGAAACAGGAAAATTATTATACGGAAACGGAAATCCAGCAAGTAAAAGTTTCAACAGTCTGACCGATATTAGTGTTAGTGAAGATAAGAAGACAATTGAACTTCGTTTACCGTGGGGTTTATTAAATGTTAAAGATCCAAGTCAGAAGGAAATTATCGCAGATATGTGGAAGAAGGGCATGGAAGGCAGTGAAACAATCGACGGCATTCGTTTTGCAGTCGTAATGGAAAAAGACAATAAAATTGTTCAAACATTGCCTGAAAGAGGCGATGACAAAACTATTCAACAAGTAGATACAAAGCTGTTTGAATGGGAAACATGGGAAGATCCAGCCTATCATGAACGATT
>Ga0209463_1001156_pt1 | contig 16726 bp, 25 predicted proteins | sample AgamicMgSfrz_FD_187169 | JGI IMG/M metagenome (GOLD analysis project Ga0209463, IMG submission 187169) | Agave microbial communities from Guanajuato, Mexico - Mg.Sf.rz (SPAdes) (version 2) | ecosystem: Host-associated > Plants > Phyllosphere > Phylloplane/Leaf | place: Guanajuato, Mexico... | reverse complement strand
ATACACTAGAATCATTGTATACACTTAGGTGTTGAATAATTTGTGTAAGCATTTCTTCAATCTCTTGTCTTGGCGCACCTTTTATTTGTTCTTGGTTAGATAGTAGCGATGTTCGTTTCATGAGTAATTTCATTCCTTTCGACTACTTGTAGCATAAGTAGGGTAGAGTAGTTTGTGCATATATTATTAATGAGAGTATGAATATTTGTAATTAGCTTAATTTGAGTTTTTATATTTTTTAGAGCTAGTATTTCAGTTTTTGTAACGGGATGGAGACCCTGGACTGCTTTGACCAGATGAACTTCTATTTTTTGCAGCATTAGAAAGATGTTCTTTAGTCATTCGTTTCATTTCCGCTTCTAATTTCTCTATTTCTTTTTGTTTCTCCTGTTCTTTTTCCCCATTATTTCTTTCCACAACATACCTTTTAAAATGAAAGGCCGCCTGAGATAAATGCCATTCTGCAGCATCGAATGTTGTTTGGTCTTCTAGCTCACATAATCCTTTGTTTACCTGCTTTATTAATTCTTTACTCATTGTTATCACTCCTAAATTGTATTATCGGTATGTCTAAATTATAGTCTTTTATCCATATTATGGGGTGAACAATAGCGATTTTTTGCTATGGAAACTAAAAAAGTCGAGAGAGAGCTCTCGACTAATTATTTTACATATAAGCTTTTTCACCGTGTAAGGATTCATCTACCTCTTTTTCTATGTATTCTATTACATGTAATGGACTGAAAATTCAGTAGCAACCCTCAGTTAACACTGTTAATATGATAAAAGAGCATAATAGCTTTAAGCTCTAAAATTTTAACTTTTAGTTAGGACATCTATAGAATTGGAGTAGCTGATTATGAACAGTATTGTTAAATTTTCTTTGTATCAATTTGCTTTATGTTGTTTGCTAATTATCATTAATATACCTCTAGATAAATTCGTCAATAAACCATTCACTTTTGTTGATTTTATAACAATATGTATGGTTGGCCTTGTTTTAATAATTGGTTATAACCAAGTGGTAAAAATATATAAAAGGTTTGAACATATAAAGACACGCAATAAGATTTTAATTACCATACCAACTGCCATTATTGGAACGTTGTTTTTAGGGTTTTTGCAGCAATTATTTTTTAGTCTTTTTATGTAAACTTACATAAATACAGTTTTGTAGATAAAAACCTTTATGTTTCAAGTCATTTTAGCAGTATAAATGACCAAGAAATAAGGTAGCGAGCACTGGCCCGCTACCTTTTAATTATTTTTATATATACACTTTTTCACCGTGCAAGGATTCATCTAGCCCTTTTTCTTCATGCTCTTCTTCTACACGAATTGGAAGAACTACATTCACAAGTTTAATGATGATAAAGGTTGCGATACCAGCAAAGGCAATGGTTGCTCCTACTGCAATACATTGGGTCCATAATAAGTGGAATCCACCACCAGCAAACAATCCATCCGCTCCAGCATCATTTACTGAAGTACTTGCAAATAAACCTGTTGCAATTGCTCCCCAAACGCCTCCAAAACCATGTAAACCAAATGCATCTAGTGTATCATCGTACTTTAGAGCTGTTTTTAAATGAGATACCGCGTAGTAACAAATCATTCCTGATAATAAACCAATTGCTACTGATGCGATAGGACTCACAAATCCACAAGAAGGGGTAATGGCTACAAGACCCGCTACAATACCATTTGTAGCACCCACAGCGGTCGGCCTTTTATTTACTACCCATTCACAAATCATCCATCCTAAGCTCGCCATTGCTGTTGCTACAGTTGTCGTAACTAGTGCATTAATCGCTACACCATTTAACGTTAAAGCACTTCCTACGTTAAATCCGTACCAACCAAACCATAACAAGCCAGCTCCAAAAATAGTTAATGGCAATTGATAAGGTCTTGCTTCGCCTTTTAACTTACGTTTGCCAAGTACTAAGGCGACTACTAACCCAGAAACACCTGAAGCGATATGAACAACGGTACCGCCCGCAAAATCTAAAGCACCTAATTCACGTAACCATCCACCAACACCCCATACCCAGTGTGCTATTGGGTCGTATACTAAGGTTGTCCATAATAAGATAAACAGCATAAAGGATGAGAATTTCATACGTTCAGCAAATGCACCTGACATAATTGCAGGAGTTAATGCAGCAAACATTAACTGGAACATCATGAATAAAGAATGAGGAATTGTTTCACTATAATCAGGGTTAGCAGCATACCCAACACCTTTTAAACCAGCCCAGTCAAAGTTTCCGAAGAGACCCATAATGTCTGGACCAAATGCAATAGAATAGCCAATCATAATCCATTGAAAAGACACAATAGCCAAACTCGTGTAACTATGCATCGTCGTGCTGAGTACATTCTTACTTTGTACCATCCCGCCGTAGAAGAGAGCTAACGCTGGAATCATTAACATAACCAATAACGCACAGAAAAACATAAATACTGAATCCATTTTCTTCAACTCCTTTAAGATGAAATGACAACTTTTCTACCAATAGCCAACAGAGACACATAAGAAATGAGGGACGAAGGATGTCTATCTGCACTAGAAAGAAAGACCTTCCATCAGATGTTATTTTTTCTTACATCAGAAAAAAGAAGAATCCTTGTTATACTCAAAAATTTTTCGTCACAAAACCAGATGGTAAGCGTTTTCTTGGTTAGTTATCTAAGAGTGTAGAAACAAAAATTTTTTTCTTAAATGTACATGTATGTTACTCTATTTGGAGGGAGGTGTTAGATTGGGCGAGTTCACCCTTACCTTTTGATAAAGAGTTATGGTTTTATCCTAAAGAAGGGTGCTGTGATTCAACGTGCCACAATAAACATTATGTAATAGGAAATGTACACACCTTTCGCGGACGTTTTATTGCTTATTGTTCTACATTTAATCAAAATTATATGTGTTCAGTAAATGAGAGGAATCAATCATAAATAGTGGCTACTTATTGGCTCAAAGGTTTTCTTTGCGGGAATGAGCCAGGACCACCTGCAGATGGCTTTGGTGATAGAGTAGATGACCCACACCCTGAGTATATCCACTGGCAAGAGAGTATTAACGTGGTTTTTACCACTGGCTTTTGGGATGAAGGGGAGCGGAGTTGTGAAAACTGCGGAGAGTGTTTTTTACTTTCCTTGCCGCAAGAGCTTTGTGTTGGCTGTTCAACTAAATAGCCTGCTTACGCTTATATGAAATTTGTAGCTACTCTAATTTTGACAGGGTAAATAAATTACTATAAACCGTAAAAGTAATTTCAACTAATAATTTAGGAGGGTGATAAATTGATACGTGTATTTGGCGTATTTCTTGTTTTCTCTGCGATTCTTAGGTACATATCTATGGATACTTCTAATCTTTTTTATAGTGCGATTGTGATTAATCCTACAACAGGGGTTGAACAATATCAATCGTACCCAATGAATTATGACGTAAAGTGTGGACTGTTAATCCTTGTTCTTTTGATAGGTTTATATTTAATGTTTAAGAAACTTAAACCAATAGAAGATGAGGAATTTATCGAATGTACTGAAGCAACAAAGGAGTTTGAGCATAACGAGAGCAAGGAACAAGTATAGTCTAGTATTACGGAGAGTCATAAAAAAAACCGCTAAGGAATAATTTTACTTAATCCTTAGCGGTTTTTTTATGACTTTTCTTTGCATTTCGTTTACATGAAAACACATATAGGTCTTTTCCTATTTGCATGAAAAGGAGATTTAGAATAAATAAATATCTAGTTCATCTGCAGTCTTAAAATAGCCTATGAAGAATGGTATGTTATTAGAAAAAGGAGCTCAACCTTATGTCATTACAATCAACCCAACACTGGAAAATCTCTTCCTTGCAGTACGCTGAACAAGGAACAAATAAGATATTTGCTGATACCGCTCATATATACAAAGGGAGCGGAGTTGCCTTTTATAAAAATGAACAGCTTATTAGTTTTATCGAGTTAAAAGTAGAAGACGTTATAACCATGGAAGAAAAGGACGGTTTATCAAACTTTTATGTAAAAGGGGAAGAAGGGTATGGGATGCCACTGTACCTTTATCTAAATCTCTCTAAAAATCCATTTAGAGATGTTGAAGGACCGTTTATACCTCGCATTATGGAGATAACAGATAAGAACGGAATTACTCATAAAGAGGACGCAAGTTTTATCTTAAGTCAATTATCCATCTATGTTCCAGGCACATTTATACAACGTGTAGAAGAGGTATTCATCAGTGAGGGATGGAATATGGTTGATAATTATAAAGGCCTTGTAGTAAAAGGGGAAAAGAATGGGGAAGAGTCATTCTTTTTAACAAAAGATTTGTACACAAAAGAAGATATTTATAGTGCGGCGGAACGCTGGAAAGAGATTCAAAAACCTAAAAGTAGCAGGAGCTAACGCATTTAAAAAGCAGTTCATCTAGAACTGCTTTTTTATCGCTTCCTCATTTCGCTTCCCAAAAGACCTATTTATTTAAATTCTTTCACTTGAAATATTTACTAAGAAAGAAAACGATTAAGGTATACGTAAACTGTTTACGTTAAAAGTAAACGGTAATTTATTCTAGTTACTTCAGTTTACATAATTATTTTATAGTAAGTAAAAAAGAAATTAGGAGAACGTATAGGGTAAATATTTTTTGTTGATAATTAGTTCGGAAGGGAATGGCATAGTGAATATGAAGTAATTTAAAACAAATGAACCCCTTATTAATGAAAATATACTCTAATAACCAGGTTTTAAAGCACCTTTAATCGAATAGGTAGATAGAAAATTATTCCAAGAAATGAGGAGAGCTTATGAAAATACGAGCAGGTCTATCCGCACTTATTTTGTTATTTATCTTAACTGCCTGTAGTATTAACGATAGACAGGAAGTAGTTGTTCAAAAGATTACAGGGGAGCACCAATACAAGCTCCATACAAAAGTAACTAATAGCAAACAAGTAGCAAAGATTCGCAACATCATGTCAAATGGTGATTGGGTGAAATCTAGTACTAAAACCAACCCCGAAGAGAAGGCATCTTACTTTTTTGCCTTTGAATATAAAAAGAGTCGTGCTCAAGGAAAAGTGGTGACGTACTACATAAAAATCGATAAACCTAGCGGTACAATGCGTGCTACCAAAGACAATGGCGCCACATTTGCCTTATCAGAAAAAGACGCCGCTACCCTTCGTTTGCTTCTAAAATTTTAATCTGAATATAATAAGTAGATAAAAACACATGAATTTTTAAATACCTTGTATTTACTATTAATACATGTATAAAAGTTTATAGAAGGAGGAAATCTTTATGGAAATAAAAGCATGTTTCGGGGTGCTTTTAAAAAGAAAGAGAAAAGAAAAAGGTTTTTCTCAACAACGTTTAGCAGATAAATCAGGATTAGACAGAACCTTTATAAGTTTAATGGAAAGAGGGCTTAAAACTCCTACGTTAACAACAATTTTCAAGCTGTCAAGCACACTAGAATTAAAAGCTTCTACACTAATACAGGAGCTTGAAAGAGACCTAGGAATAGATAATATAAATGATTTAGATTAATTTGCATTTCATTTTTTATACAGGTACGTAAAATGTTAACAGCATTAGATAAGTAGTGATTTTTATGAAACCTGACAGCTACCCACTCCTGAAGAAGTGGGCTTTCTCGGTCGCTAGTTCTGTAATTTTAATATATCGGTAAACATTGGTGAAGATTTATTGGCTTATTCAAATAATTAGGTAGAAGCAATAGCGGAAACCACTTAGATTATTGGAAAGATAGGTATTATCGCAGAACAAGAGAAAAAGTCTTATTAATTAAGAAAAACTTTAGATGAAGTAGGAACATTGCCATTTATGCGATGTCTTTTTTCATGTGCATCTGATGCTTAAAAATTTATAGAAAGGTAGCCTTTTAGTATATAGGGAATATTATATTGCCCCTTGTTGTTATTTTCCACTTAAGGTATACTATTCCCCGATTACCATGGTCTAACTGGACATGGAGTGATTTCGCCAATCAAGACACAGAGGACTAAAGGAGAAAAAGGTAGCAATGAAAACATATTCTAAAATGCTCATGGCTTTTTATGAGGAAGAGCTAAACTGTTATGCTCCTCAAGGTAGCTGGCTTGTCATAGCAGATAAAAAAGATACGAAGAAGGGTTTATTCCGCTTACCTCACTATTTGTATTACTTTGTTTCTCTAGAGCATAATCGTATGCCAGCTGAAATAGGCGTTGTTAAAGAACTAGAGAAACCTATTACTGCCCGAGAACTAGCAGAAAAAGACTTTCATAGCAAAGGGAAGGATTACTCTGTCCTTTCAGCAGATGAAGTGGAAAAGTATACGTGGTTCTTAGAAAGGGTAAATGCTCAACCAGCTCACACCCCTATGGCAGCCACATGGTTTGAACAGATTTTGCCTAAGAAAGAAAAATCTCTTCGCCTACATAAAAAGTTTTTTACTGGATATACCGCGGAAGAAAAGAAGAAATGGTTTATCGACGAATAAATTACATATCCAATCGTATGTTTTAGAAAGAGAGAGGTAACAAATATGAAAAGAAAGCGTCTCTTAACTTTATGGCTACCTATTTTTATTATAGCCATTATCATTTTAATTCCCGCTGGCTTTATTTATGTTTTAAATAATGGAAATCCCTATACAAAGCATTTAGCAAACCGCTATATACCCGTGCATTTAAAAGAAGAAGGGTACACACAAAAAGACTTTAAAATTGCAAGTTATGGTGAACCAAAGTACTTAATTAACCAAAAGTATTATCATGGCCACTACATGGTTATCTTTAAAGATGAACCGAAAATGACCTATTATTACGGCTTGTCCAAACGAGGTAAAAATGTCGTGCAGTTCTGTGAAAAAGATGTCTTGAGAAAAGACGGTGTGACCGATACAACAGAAAAGAAAACAAAGCATAGTGAGCAGCATTGTGACTACGCATTTAAAAACCGCTCGTTTGATAAATAACGAAAGCGGCTTGTTATTAGGGGTTACCTGTACATACATATCAATCCCATTTCCATTTTTACCTCACTTGAAATAATGAGTTAATTTTACTGAGATAGAGATATTCGTGCTACGATAAAAGTATTGAATATGCTATAAGGTTATAGGGAGGAATAGAGATGGAAACTAAAATTAAAGTACTTAATACACATCAAATGGCAGGCGATACGTTTTATAATTTAGAATTTACAGATGCTAGAGGAACCCATACAGACCTTATGTCAGAAGAATTGGTAACTGAATTTTATCGAAAAGGCGTAGTTATTGAGGGTTTTCCTGATAAAGCAAAAAAAGACCTTCAAACTAGTCCTGTTAAAACAAAACGACCAAAACAAACTCGAAAAAGAACAGAGAAAGTTAATGATTGGGTGAAAACGTCAAATGAACTAAAAGAATGGCTAGATGAGCAAGACATTACGTATAGTCTGTATGGAGACGACACCTATGATGGTTTTGAAATACAAGGGTTTTCCTATAATCTCTCTATCTACATTGACCAATACTATACATTTTCTTGTAGCACAACACATAAGCAGCGGTTTAAAGAAACGGATGATATTGACGAAGCAACTGCTAACCATGCCGAACCCAAAACATTAAAAGGCGTTAAAGGTTATATCACAAAATGGATTGAACTTTAATCTCTTTTACTTGCTTTACGCTAATTTTTCTTTTATATAACTAAATTCATCATTACAAAAGAAAAAGCCCTATACGGGGCTTTTTTTAATGGCATTTTAAAATAACCTCTCGATGAATAATATTGTGTACCATATGACAATTAAGAGAACCACGCAATGAAAGAAGGGGTGTAATAACTTCATCTGAAAATCTAATAGTAAAATCATATCCCATTAAAAAAAGCCTAAACAGCAGGCTTTTTTTACTCTTTATTTCATAGCACTTAATTCTTCTTCTAAACGCGTCTTTTCTTCCTCTAGTTTTCCACCTAAGACGTTGTCAAAATGAGAAAATTCTTTTATCTCTTCTAATCGATTGTATATGAACTGTTTACGAGCTTTTTCTACATACTCGTACAGGTTCATATTATTCTCTGCTGATATGACCTTCATAAAAACAATTTCGTATATTTCTCCGTCATGTCTAGCATGGTTCTTTTTTTCATGATACTGTAAAATCATTTGCTTAGCGCCATTTATTACCGTATACACATGTTTAGTGGATGCATATAACCCGTACGTATGGAGAAGAGGAGTGACTAATTCCTCTATTTGTTTAACTAAACTTTTCCCCTGTTCTTTTTTTACACTATTTGTTAACTGTTCCAGTTCATCTATAAAGTCTCCAAGTGTAATTTTTGGTGCTTTAATGCTAAATATTTTTTCTTGATGATTACCTTTTTCTTTGTTATTTTCTTTGATTCTGTTTTCAAGATGCGTGTTAATGTCATCTATGACCTCTATTTTTGTTTGAATCACCCTAACATACCTTTCATCAATTAGGTCTTGCACTGTTTTATTTTCAGACAAGGTAATGGTGGGGAAGATGTTAATACTAAGTACTCTCTGTCTTTCATTGTTTTCAGTGTCAATTTCCTTACTAGCATACTTCATGCTGAATGAAAAAATATCAAGAGTGATATCATTAATCCCCACTATGAGTTGATGTTTATATGCGTTTATATCGTATGGTTGTAAAAGTGTGTTCAAGGGACCATTAATTAAATCATATACATCTCTTGAATCATAAAGAGGTCTTTTACTTAAATATACATTCATTTGTTCAGTAATTTGGGCAATAAAATCTTTTACCATAATATTTGTTGTAGCTGTCATCTTAGCATCTTCCTTTCAAATATGAGATTTCATACCTTAAAAAATTACCACGACATAGGAAAATGTGATGAAAAATACATGATTTTTTATTGTTGATTATCCAAATAAAAAACACTCAGGTGAATAATACTTCCTGAGTGTTAACTGTTTATTTGTGATGGGGCATCATCATTCATACATCGTATCCATTATAGCGGTACATACAAATGACAAAGAATAACTAAATATAAAAGCAGTTATGAAAAAAAGCCCTGTAAAAGGGCTTTTTAGTACTTTATGATAATGATTTTAACTCAGCTTCTAATTTTTCAATGTTAAGACGAACCTCATTATTTGGGACATCATGATAATTAGGCAGTTTTTTTAACAGTTCAATTCGTTTATTTATTGCTTTAGAACGAACTCCAACAACCAAATCCTGTAATGTTTTATTTTCGGACATTGGTATAACTGGTTTCATTGTTATACCTTGAAGTTTAATCTTATCCGCTTCCGTTGTTTCATGCGTGAAATCATACGTAAACAGAATATGTGATTCATCTTCTATTTCTAAGAGAAGATAGCTCGTGCTAAATTCCAATCCATACATCTTAAGATTATCAGTTAATATTCTCTTTACTTCTAGAAGGAGGTTAAGTTCATTAAAATAATCATTATCCACAAGCTTATTACCTACGATATTTTCTAAGGTAGCTGTAAAATCTTTTATTTGGATACTTGAAGCTTTTATCGATAATTTCTCGAACTGAAATTTCTTTATATCTTTTTTAATTCCGTTTAAATTTTTTTCGGCTTCTTCTTTACGTTCTTCTAAATATCCAAGCCAATTGTTAATGCTGTTTATCTGTACAGCGTCCATGAGGTCTTTTATGGTCGATTGTTCAGTAACCTCCGCTAAAGACTGAAAGGTGATGCCATTGACTGTGCCTATTACCTTGGATACGTTAGTTTTTTCTTTCTTTAAATCAATATCGTAGCGAAAAAGTCTATAAATTTGGTCATCAATTATAATTATTGCTGTGCTACCATCTACTTTCATTCCACATTCCTTAAATATTTTTCTTACGACTGAATGTGCATCTGACAATAAGTCAATTTGCTTCCCCACTAGTTCATCATTCGCTTTTTTTTGCATTATCTCAATTACTTCTTTTACCAAACCTGTTTGTGCTAGTTTCATATTATCGACTTCCTTCCAAGTGAGTGTGTCTTCTTATTTAAAACAATATGTTTTAAGTAAGAATGTGGAAAAAAGTAGATGGTTTTAACGTAACGGCAAATGCGTTTAAACACCTTGCAGAATATAGCGGGTTTATTTAACAGCTTACAGTAGGCTATGAAGATGATTTTAACTGAACACGTCGCTTTAGTTCGTTCAGTGTCAAATCGTCAGGTATAGAATCATTAGGACGGAAGGTAACTCGTTGAATTTCTCCACTATCTGTATCATAAAATGCTTTAGGGTCTTTAAATAACAAATAACAAACGAATAAGGGAGCGGTGATATGGCCTTCACGGGTGACCACATTTCCCTCTCTATAACTAAGTCCGTATTTCTTTAAAAAGGAGTTCGCAATATCTGATATGACATCCTCTACATGCATAGCATAGGGACCAAATCGAACACGGTAATTTTTTACTTCTTGATTACCTAACACAGCTTGCATGACGTTACTCAACTGATGAGTAATTTCGGCTACCTTAACGGTTGATGTATCCATTTTACAGACATCCTTTCGGCTTAAAATAGATAACGCGTATCCGTATGTGCTCATCTAGTGTTAAGTTGTATAATTAGATGGAGGTATCAATAATTCCTGCTTGGTCCATTTAGACTAATTGCTAATAATTGCTATCGTTTCAGCGTTTGAGCAAATTTAATTCTAAATTACAAGAGATGGTCTAATCTATTTAATTTATTCAATAGAGAAAGAGGGTAACATAGAATGTCTTTGGGAATCTTAACAACAGAAAATCTACAAAATGCTATTAACTTAGCGGCAACTAGGCAAATAAGTCATGAAGAACTGGTTAAATGGTGCTCAATTTGTATACAAAAAGCATACAAAGAGGATACATATGAGGAACTATCAACAATTCATACTTTAGCAGAAGAAATCGACGCACAGTGGGATTTGTTCCTTTCAAATACATTTACCTTGGCGGAATTACAAACGTTAAATAAGGCTGAAATAGAGATGCCTGCTGAGTGGTTAGAAGAGTGGACGAGAAAGCTAGAAGATTGATTTTATATAGAAATTAACAACATATGAAGGTAAATCAAAAAACTCAGTTAATTCGAATATTTTTTGACTTTGTTCTATGATTTACAGCACTTGAGCTTTGAGTGTAGCAGATGTTTAATTAAAGAGTTGGCTATTAATATGCTAATGATTAACATAAATAAAAAATGGAAGCAGTCTTACAAGAAAGGTGAGTACATGAGATTATGCACATTCTGCTCTAAACCCATGAAGAAAAAAGGACATCTGTGTGGCAGTTGTGTATCCATGATAAATAAAATTAACCAGTATCGAGAGAAAATTCCTAAAAACGGTAAAATGAAAAAGGATGCTCCTTATAAGATTTCTCAAAGAAAGGTGAAATTTCTAATCGACCATGTAATTAAATCATACGATTCAGACATAGTACTAAGGTGGTTTAATGGACTTCATTATCATGATTGGTTCACGTTTATCCCTGGAAACTCTCGTGTTGCAAGTCAATACAAGAAGAATATTCGTGCAACTAATCGTGAATATGTAAGCATGGATATAAAAATTCCAAAAGATGTTCATATTTCTGTTGAACTCCCATACATTCCAATAGAATTTCAAAAAAACAATTCATTTCAATCAAGAATTATTGAAGGTGAGCGGGACATATGCTCGTCCAATCATAATTGTTAAATGTAAGTCTTGTGGGGAAGAATACGCTTGTAAGTTTAATGACTTTAAAGTTGGGAAATTCGAACACCGCTGTAGAGCAACAACTTCGTCAGTAGAGCTGGCAGTTGAAGATTGGTTAAAGTTTCAAAAGGTAATATTTAAGACTCAATTTAATACGTTTAAAGTAATAAACCCCTTTACAAAGTATCAACTTCCATTTGATTTTGAATTGCCTAATTATAAGGTGATTATAGAGGTGCATGGAGACCAACACTATAAATTTATCCCGATATTTCATCAAACTATTGAAAATTTTCAATACCAGCAATGGAAAGATACTTATAAGAGGAAACAAGCTGAACAAAATGGATACATTTATATTGAGATTAACTATAAACAGATAAAAAGCGGTTTCTTTAAAGAAGTTTTGTCAAAAGCAATAAGCAGTTAGATAGCTCTAAAAGAAAGAGCCACTAACTGCTGGTATAAACTCAATTTATATCACTAACCTGATTAAGAAAGGGTAATAACTTCCTAAGGGAATTTATTACCCTTTCTTTTTAATGACCGTTATTTTAGCACCTTATCCTTATTTAGCACTTTACTATTATCATGAATGCGCTGCTCAATTTTTTTTCAGCATCATCCGCTTCTTTTAAAGTGGGTGTAGGATTCTCAATTAGATATATTCTATTTTAACGTGTATAGACGAAAAGAACACTATTTCATTTTCAGTCACTTCTCATATGCATTTTACTAATTGTGTGTGTTAAGGCATTACCTATATCGAGTTAAGAAGTAAACTTCATTTGTATCAGTTGCTGCAACTCTTCTAACGTAGCATTAGGAGAGGTGGCAATCTCAGGCTGGAACACAATACTTTGAATTCTTCCTGTTTGTTCTTTACGAAAGCGTTTGTTGTCCTCATATTGCAACCTACAAACCATTAGAGGTCGTTTGAGGTTGCCTTCAGTTGCAATTACACTTCCTGATACATATTGGAGACTATACTTCTCCAAAAATGAGTTCGCGATATCTGAGATGACATCTTCTATGTGTATAGCATATGGCCCGAATCGAACACGATAATTTACCACTTCTTTATTACCCAAAACTGCTTGCATGACATTCGTTAACATATGAGTAACTTCTGCCACTTTAACTTGTTTTGTATTCACTAGTATACACCCTTTCGCATTTTATTAGGTAAAGCTGTTCCGTATGAGTCCATCAATTGTTAGTTTGTATAATTAGCCATACGAGATAAAAGTTCCTGCTAGAAACAGCTTAGACAACAGCTAAACACTTTAAACCCATAAAATACAACTAGACAAATACTATTTCATAATCTTACTATTTTGCTATACTCATCATGACTAATACATCACGAGGTAATCCTATGGGAAAATTAGAATCATTAACAACTAAGAATTTAAGAGAAAAACTTCAACTAGCTGCAGCTCATCAAATAACACACGAAGAGTTAGTTCAATGGTGTTCATCAAGATTAGTGTATCTGTATAATAAACATTTGGACAAAGATACAGCAAAAGCTTATTCAATTGCCGAAGGAATTGACGCACAGTGGAATTTATACCTTTCAAATGCATTTAGCTTTACTGAACGCCAATCATTAAATACGAAGGAAATAGAGATGCCTAGCGGATGGTTAGAGGCGTGGATAAATAAATTAGAAGTTTAAGTTTCTAAAAAATAGGCATCGCTAATACAGGGCACCAAATAAAAAGGATAATGAATTCCTATATGGAATCATTATCCTTTCCGTTTATTGACGCTTATTTTACTATTGTTTTTTTATTTAGTTCATTACTAATATCATGAATGCGTTTTTCAATCTCTATTTTAGCTTCATCTGCCTCATGAACTTTCTCTAAATAATACTTCCTTTGACTTTCTATTGTTAAAAGGTTTTCTTGAAGTTTTTCTTTTTCGAGTAGGAGTTCAAGCTCACCAAATGTTGTGTGTTCTTGAACTTCCATAATTGGATGAAACGTAACATTATTAATACGTCCTTTTCTTTCTTTGGTGCGCTTATCTTGTGTGTGTTCTAGCTCATATTTAAGGAAGTTTGTTCTGAGATGGTCCTTAACAGTAAAAACATCCCAAGTATCAGCTTGTAATCCTTTACTTGTAAGATATTCGTTTACCGCTTCTTTTACTTGTTTATGGAATGTACCCATATGATTAAATCGTTCATTTTGCAGTGGTGCAGCTAACTCGTTTAATTTATTTATTACTTCATTCACCTTAATCGTTACATAGTTCATAAATTCAGCTCCCATTCATATTTTTTTAGATATCTTGTATATGATACTTTCATTTTTTGTAATTTAATGAAAAAAACGAGAGAATTTGCTGGAAATTTAATTACTTATAGAACATAAAAACGATTTTTATTCATTAATCAAGAATATCTTTTTTGAATTCGGGAAGTATATTATCTAGTTATTAGTAGAATAAGACAGTTTTAATGTCTTTTACCTTACTTAGAGCATGTAATTATATATTGAAAGGGTGAATAGTATGTTAGATGAAAAGACTATTACGATTGTTCAATCAACTGCACCTGTGTTAAAAGAACATAGTAAAGAAATAGGGAGAAAATTTTATGAGTTATTATTCTCGAAAGCGCCAGACCTATATAACATTTTTAATCAAACCAACCAAAAAAGAGGGCTCCAACAGGAGGCGCTAGGATATGCTGTATACGCAGCGGGTGAATATATTACTAACCTGGATGCAATCAAGCCAGTTATTGAGAGAATTTCACAAAAGCATCGAGCGATTGGGATAAAAGCTGAACAATACCCTGTCGTAGGCGAAACATTACTGCAAGCGGTTAAAGATGTTCTAGGAGATGCGGCAACTGATGAGATTATTGAAGCTTGGGGCAAAGCATATGGATACATTGCCGATGCTTTTATTGAGCTTGAGAAAAAGCTCTACGAAGAAACAAAACAACAAACTGGCGGGTGGGAAGGCTATAGAACTTTTTACATTGATGAAAAAGTTAAGGAAAGTGATGAAGTTACTTCCTTTTATTTAAAGCCTAAAGACGGACAAGCAATTGCTACTTATAAAGCGGGACAATACCTGACCATTAAAGCTGAAGTCCCAGGAGAGAAATACACTCATATTCGTCATTACAGTCTTTCTGAAGCACCTGGAAAAGAGTATTACCGCATTAGTGTCAAAAGGGAAGATGAACATCTAAATTCGCCAGAAGGCATTGTTTCGAACTTTTTGCATAATCAGCCAGTAGGCACTACTCTTCAAGTTTCTGCACCTGCTGGGGATTTCACTTTGGACAATGAGGATATCCCTGTTGTACTTATTAGCGGAGGAATCGGAATTACACCCTTAATAAGTATGGTAAATAAAATTGCAGATGAACATTCTCAGCGAGAAGTAACGTTTATTCATGCAACAACTAATAGCAAGGCCTATGCGTTTAAGGAACATATCCAGCAATTAGAAAAAGAACATCCAAATATTAAGGCTTATGTTAGTTACGAGATGCCTACGGAAGAAGATAAAAGAACACATAATTATGATAACGAAGGATATATAGACCTGAACTTTTTAAAATCTGTTGTAACTACTAAAGAAGCCAATTTTTATCTCTGCGGGTCTATTCCGTTTATGGATGCAATCAGTAAGGCATTGAGTGAATGGCAAATACCTAAGGAGCATATTCACTATGAGGCCTTTAATCCAGTAGCTATATTAGGAGAAGAGTAAACTTTTTTATTCTCAACATTACCAATGCGTTTATCGATATCTCCATTAAATAACAAAAGGCTCAGAAGTATAAAACTTCTGAGCCTTTTTTATATGAAACGAGCAGTTATCCGCGTCTTCCGCCACGGCCGCCACGTTTACTTTCTGTATTACGTTTAAGTGATGAGATATTTTCTTCACTAGACTTTAGAAAACGCGACAATTTGTCATCGAAGCTTTCCTTTGGTTTAAAATTGCTTTTTGAGCGATTATCATCTCGTCTTGGTCGCTGAGGTCGCTGAGGTCGCTGCTGATAAGGTGCCGCTTCACCTTCAGGCTTTTCTATTGTTTGACGGATAGATAATGAGATTTTCCCATTGTTTTCTCCTAGGATTTTCACTTCTACTTCATCGCCAACTTTTAGATGGTCTCCAATTTCTTTTACATATGAATGAGCTACTTCACTGATATGAACAAGACCTGTACGTCCGTCTTCCATTTCAACAAACGCGCCAAAATTTGCAACTCCTGTTACTTTTCCTTTTACTTTACTTCCAACTTCGATTGACATATAAATTGTTTTCCTCCTCTAATATGGTAACAACACTTTATTATAACAAATTCAGGAAAGAATTTTCAAGAGGTTAGCGTTTTTGAAGGTACATAGTTTTTTGATAACTCTTGTATGAGCACTTGCCCACCGTTAGAATAAGTACAGTATGCTTTACTAATATAGATATGCATGTTGAGATTAGCGAAGAACTAATTTCTACTTACTAAAAGAAGAATAGAGGAGAGTAAAATATGAATAATATTTGGGATAGAGATGAAGATATTAAACCTGTGACAGACCAAGAAATAAAAGCGGCTGAATTAGAATTAGGCGTTTCATTACCAGCTTCATACATAGAATTGTGTAAGTATCAAAATGGTGGGTATCTAATATATGACGCCTTTCCAACAACAGAACCAAATACATGGGCAGATGACCACGTAAGTGCTGGTGGTTTATATGGGATTAATAAAGACGGAATTCTTGATACCGATTATTTATTAAATGAATGGGACTTACCAAAGAATTTAGTTTTAATTACTGGTGATGGACACTCATGGATTGCTTTAGATTATCGTCATAAAAATGAAGACCCACCTGTTATTTATTTAGAAGAGGGTAATGAAATGGAGTGGCGTGAAATCGTACTTGCTGCTTCTTTTGAGGAGTACATAAGCAAATTATACAATCATGAAGACGAATAACAAGAACCT
>Ga0209463_1001155_pt1 | contig 16733 bp, 22 predicted proteins | sample AgamicMgSfrz_FD_187169 | JGI IMG/M metagenome (GOLD analysis project Ga0209463, IMG submission 187169) | Agave microbial communities from Guanajuato, Mexico - Mg.Sf.rz (SPAdes) (version 2) | ecosystem: Host-associated > Plants > Phyllosphere > Phylloplane/Leaf | place: Guanajuato, Mexico... | reverse complement strand
CTAGATCATCGCCTACACCACCGTCATCTTCTTTTAGGTAAAATAGCCAATTAAAGCCTGGTCCAAGATCCGGTCGCACTATTTTAATCTTTATTCTTCCACCACCAGAGTAGAAAGTTTTTGATCTTTGTTTAAAAGTAGAAGAACCTAACTTTTGCCATCCTGATGCCATTGTAGTATAGTCTCCTGCATCAGGATTAATGCTATCAGATACCTTTGTAATTATAGGTGTAACCATAACGTTGTCGCCATCTTGTTCGTTTTCTACTTGAAGTGCAGGGTTGCTAGTTCCTTCTTGTGTACCGTATTTTTTACCTAGCGGATCGTAACTACCACTTACTTGCGTTGTTACTTGTTTGTTAGTTGTTGTCGAGACTGTTGCAGCGCTAGCTTGCGCTCCAAAACTAAGTGCGGAAAATCCTAGAGCAAATGTTATTCCTAATGTAAGAGCAGCTTTTTTCATAAATTATCTTTTTCCCCTTTATGTACAATATGATTTAGCTTCCGGAAACTACCATCATTATACATAAATGGGATTACTAAAATAATACCTATTTTACTAATTTAGTAAAAAGAGGATAAAAGAACTCATAAATTTACAAAAAAATACAACAAAAATAGACATATTTTTCTATTGAAATATTAAAGTTAAATAATATTTTAATATTTAATACTCGTAAGTTTAATGTACTTTAACACATTTTAGTCTTTAAATGATTCGTAACTAATTCCCAAATCTCTTCAATTACTACTTTGCTATCTGTTTGATTTTCTTGGAAATTGTACAATATATCTTTTAATTGATTGATTACTTCTTCGTCACAATCCTTAGCAAGTTTGCCTACAATCCTATTGTGAACAGGATCAATAAAGTCTTTGTTTATTTTTTTCTTTGAAAAAGCAAGGCCGCTCACATAGCCAGAGTTGTATGCACCAGTAAACGTTGGTTTTTCTACTTCATTTGCAATCTCTTTTGCCAGCTCATTCTGCACTTTTCCAACAGCTTTAAGTCCACTTAAGACATACAAAAGAAAAGGACTGGATGTGAACCCGTGAAATTCATAAAGCGTTTTATTATAATTAACCATTTTGTTCACTCCTACAACTAGTAATTATTTAATATTTATTTTGCTTTTGCTGACTTAAAGTAATTTTCAACAACTGTGTTTAACTCAGAAAACAAATTATCTATAGTGCATTCTTCAATATTTTCATACTTGCAAATGACATCATTCATTTCACTTTCTAATTCAAAAGGGCATTGCCAGGTTTCCGTTAATAAGTTAAGTACATTTTTGTGGAGAGGCAAAACCTCACCAAGAAGCTGTTTTTTAGTAAAGAATAATCCATTTACATAACCACTGTTAAAAGCTCCTTCTACCGTAGGGTTTTTTGATTCATTTTCAGCCTCTAAAGTTAATTGGCGCTGTAAGTTTCCTATTTCCTTTAAATCCTTAAAAGCATCTTTAAAGAAAGTAATATTACGAAAAGCGTTAACTCGATCAATAGCTTCTTCTAATTCGTTCAATAAAATCACCCTTTCTAAGTAAATGCTCTCATTAAATTTTTATAATCATACTATAGACCAAGCAATTAACAGGAGAGGGGTAGCTATTTAGCGCATATCCAATTACATCGTAGTAATTTCCCGACAAATTGCTTGATGTGTGAAATTCTTTTTTTATAAATTGAATTCCTGCAAAGATAACGAAAATAGAACTATTTGCTCTCGTAGGTTCAGTGTACTTTCGTGTTTTTTTAGTTATTTAACCACGTTTCTTTATAACTATTAAAAAATTCCGCATAAATAAAAAAAGACTATTGGATAGGATCCTATATAATTATTTATTTGTTTATTTTAAGTAATATTTAGTAAAGAGCACTGCAAAAACAAAATTGGATAAAGTAAAAAAGCCTGAGAAATAATCTCAAGCTTTTTTGTATTTATCCAAAGGTAACGCTATCGTAATCTGAGAAACATCCACAACCACCAATATCAAACATATCACATTGGGCAGGTTGTTTTTCAAGTTCGGCAAGGGACAGACCTTTCATAAAAGTATAAGGTTTTTTTATGTGTTCTCCTGTACTATCAATGCCAACTAAGCATTTCTTTCTGTACGGATGCATTCTAATGAGGTGTTTAATTTTCTCGGATTTTATACCTGTTCTAATGAATTCTATTACATCTTTGTATAGGTGATTTTCCGTTTTTTTTGATCTAATGGCGTATTGTTTTGTATAACGAATATATTCACTAATAATAATTTCTTGTTCCTTGAGCTCAGTAAAGGTCTTGTTATCTTTTAACATCAAATTTTTGAAATGTCCTTTTCCTCCTTTAATGCATCTTCCTTTACAATTGTTGTGGTGGAATCCTTTTAAATACAAACGTGGAGTCCTGATATTATATTGTTTTAGTACGAAATCGTAATCAATATCATTGTCCAATAGTGGCATCTCTACCGTATAAGGCTGCCAGTTGTATCGAATTGGTTCCGCTCTATGAGCTTCCATAAACGAAATGCCAAAGTATAGAATTGGATCAATTAATATGCTCTCGCTTTTTAGGAATTGTTTGTTGTACCATTTTTTGATTTTAGGCTCAATACCTTTTCTTATAAAGTCAGATGATACTTTCATTTTTAATTCCCGCGAGCATATTCCAGCCCAACTATTAGCCATAAACTTTTGTTCTATCATTAACTCAGCGGGTGTAATACCTTTGCTATGAATAAGCATTGGTAACTCTAATTTGTCGCTCACTTCATAAATAAACCTTAGTAAGTCCTCATCTTCCCATAATACATCTGTAAAGTACAAAAGAATATTATCGTCACTATGATTCCTTTTTAAATACTCAGCTACCGCAAATGATGATTTTCCCCCGCTAAAAAATACTATACGATTTTTCATATTATTCATTCCTTCCAATATCTTTGTTGTAAATACTGTACACCGAATAAACATTTTTAGGAGATTTATAAAAAATATTTCAGATGGCGGAGGGGGAAACAATTTCTCTATAAAATCGTATTTTTTACTTATAATTTGATTAACTTTTGTAAACAACATCTAGATATAAAATATCCATTAATGTAATATTAAGTAAAAGATGTTTTAAGAAAAGCGGGGGTGAATTTATATGGGACATAACGATAAAGAGAATTTTATTAAATCACTTATTGGAAACGGTTTCTTTAATGCTGTTGCAGTAATGTTACTGGGTATCCTAGCTGTAGCATACATACTTATTAAATAAGTAATAAAAACTTATGAAGGGGAGATAATATTGGAGTTAAAAATTCTCAAAAGTATTCGGACTAATAATTTTAATGATATTTATATAGTAGATAAAATTAAAAGAATTTGGAGAGAAGCTTCCATCTACTTACCAAAGGAAAAAGTTAATACATATGGCGTATATCATAAGTACAAAAGCAATTATAAAGGGGATTATACTTTAAGTATTGCTATTGAGGGTGTCAACAATAACAGTGAAGGAAATCTAACTATACCTGAAGATGCAAATTATAGAGTATTTCAAGTAGATCCTAAAGATGAACTTGGAGTTATAAATGCCTGGAAGGAAATATGGGAATTAGAGGACCAAGGGGATTTAAAGAGAGCTTATACCTACGATTTTGAAAAGTATCTACCTGATGGAAAGATTGAAATATATATAGCCTTAGCATAATCTGTTTCGCTTCTCCATTTACTGAGAATTGATAAAGCTTCTCTGGAGAGTTAAAAGGGACATAGTACAATTAGGTTTAAATACTATGTCCAACTCTACGCTAGTTTACTTCTTTAAGCTTCCTATATAAACGAGCCCATTAGAGCGGTTATTGTTCATTGTTACGTACTCCACATTTTCATATTCAAGTTGCTCAAATCCGCTTCCCCATTCAAGAATGCGTCTTTTACTATGATGACGTAAAATAGCACCATCTTGTAATTCAAACACACCATATGCTTTGTATTTATTATAATATCTACTGTATCGTTCTTCGTTTCGGGCATCATTATTTAACAAGAAGTCATTTATGTAGATAACACCATTAGGCTTTAAAACCCTTTTTATTTCACTTACAATAGCATTTTGCTCTTGATCATTATGGACACAGGTGAGGACCGCAAACAAAAGGACAGAATCAAAAGAGTTATCGGCATAGGGAAGCTTTCCGCTATCAATAACGCTGTATTTAATATCTTCATTATTTAATTCCGCTCTTTTAATCATTTCTTCAGAAAAATCTACGCCATAAAGGTTGCTATAACCGTGTTCCTTTAATTCAAACAAGGTTCTACCATAACCACACCCATAATCCAAAATAACAGCATCTTTACTTACATATTTAGAAAACAAATCGTGGCGAAAAGGGGTTGTAAAATTCTTCTCGTTTGCTACGTCGTTCCAGTACTCTTTTTGTTTAAGCAACTATTCTCCATCTCCCATCAATACTAAATTTCATCTATTATAATCCTGGTAAAATGTAAAATAAAGTCTTTACAATAATAGAAAATTTTGTTATTAATTATTTTTGGGAATCTTTTCTATTCGTTTTGTTATTGCAGTTGTAAGAGAAGTAGTCAGTAAGGTTATAAATTTTGACACTACCTTAAGGTTGTTAGCAACAATATAGGAATAGAAAATAACTTTAAGGGGGAATCTCTATGAATCAATTAACACATTTTTTTTCAAAAGAACATTTAAACAGCGTGGGAAAAACTCTTCTGAAGTGGTGGGTAGCTTCAATCGCTATTATGGTTGTAGCCTATTTAATTACTTATTTTGTAGATCCCGATGTTAAGAAAGTTATGAACGAAATACGTAGTGCGCTTTCTGTATCGGACAAAAAAGAAGGCTATTGGGAGGGGACTTTTAAAATCTTCAAAAACAATTGGGAAGTATGTCTTCAAATATTAATTTTGTCTTTTATACCAATTCCGTTCTTGTATACGTTTTCGTTAATTATAACTACTGCACTTGTAGGAGTTGTGGTCTTTTTATCTCAAAAAGCAGGGCTTGGTCTAGTACATACAATTTTAGCAGGTTTACTTCCACACGCTGTACTTGAAATCTCAACATTTATAATTGCTATGTATTACGCAAGGAAAATAAACAAAATCATTATAGGGAAAGTATTAAACAAAATACGTTCTAAAAAGAAAGGCATACCCCCGTTATGGAAACAATTAAAAGAAACGTTTGTAATATTTATTTGTGTAATTACTCCAGCTATATTTTTAGCTGCTTTTATTGAAGGGTATTTAAGTCGATTTTTATTGAACTATTAACATTTACTATTATTTTAAAGTAAAAAACAACCGTTGTATTTAACAGCGGTTGTTTTTATTGGATATATGACCTTTTATATGTAACAACATTCCTCGGCGTATTCATTAGCGGCTTCGTTGCTGTCAGCCTCTTTATAAAGCTTCCATCCACTCTCAAGAAGTTTTTTATGTTCATCATCGTGGCAGATAATAACGGTATGATCGGTATACATTACACACAGTTTCAACTTTAATCCCTCCGTTAGAATAAATAGAATTTTAAACTAAATTATTCTACACCGTTTGATGTTTTCCCTGTTAAGATAGCCTTAAGATAGCCGTTAATACAAGCGACCGTTTTCCTATTTGAATTGATTGAGCCTATGTTCATATATAACGTAATATGTAATATAAAATAAAAAAGACCAAGGGAGCGAAGGTCTTTTCAGCGCACAGAATTTATGACAATTAAAAAGTATATAGCTGTGACCGCCACAACTGCTCCAATGCCATATAGAGTATATTTTATTGTTTTTTCCATATGAATATTCACCTTTTCAATTTCTAAATCTAATAAAGTCTTTGTATTTATAACTAACATTATTCATAGATGAGAAAAGGCCTTGCTAAATGCAAGACCTTTTCATTTTACTTATAGGTTTATTTTACATAAAAATTACTTGTATAAAAATAACCAGCAAATGTCCCATCATAGTTAATCTGAGGTTTAGTCACTTTGTATACAGCCATACGATAGCGGTATGTCCCATCAGTCGCAATAGGATCTACACCCATACCGAATTTTTCTCCCGGAAGTGCGTACCATTGACTAATAGAACGTTGGTTTACCCATTTACCGTTTTCTAAGTGTTGGAGTTGTCCAATAAGACGAACCTCGTAAGTGTTGCCATTACTCACCCTGATGTCAATTCCTTCTTTGTTTGTCCAATAAGTTTTCGTAGTGTTAATAGATACACCATATGATGATGCAGCATCTGCTTCTTTAATATGACCACCTGGAACCATTGGTAAATCTGCTACAGCGCCGACTCCTAATCCCCCTAGTGCAATTACACCTGCTAATCCTATTTGTGCTATTTTTTTCATTACGTTTCTCCCATTTCTATTATGTTGTTTAGTCAGATTATCATTTGATAAGAGCTAACTTCTGTATTATAGTACCATATTCTATGGTATTATCTGGGTTAATTTGGTGAAATTTGAATTATTCTATTTTATTATTCTATCTATTCTTTTGCCGAATTTTACATAAACTTCAATGAAAAGAATTTATATTAATAGCTTAAATACAACAAAAAACCGCCCTATACACTTTAGAGTAGCGGCTTTTGTTTAATTAGTTGTATCAAGCTTATAATTTAATTTCTTCTAACGTATATTGGATTACGGCAGTAACAGCTCCTGGTTGATCAATATGTATGCCGTGACCAGCATTTTCTACAACGATGTGTTTACTGTCCCTTGATAAATGTAATAAATCTCTTTGAAACAAGTTCCAAGCGGCATAAGAAGACTTCGTATGATATGACTGTAAACCAGCACTAACAACCTTGAGAGGCATCTCTCCAAGCGAAGTACACTGACGCACCTGATTAAAGCTAGCATCAATATCATTTAAATTTCCTTCAATTGTGAACTGTTTAAAATAATTTTCTCTTAGCTCCTCATCAAATAACGGTGGTAGTATGATGTTTTGATCAGGGTGACAAGAATCAAGTAGTACTACAGCCGCTACTTCCTCTGGATACATACTCGCATACAGCCTTACGTTAATTCCTCCAATTGAATGACCAACAAGTACATATGGAGGCTTAATATTAGCTCTTTGTAATAGTGTTCGTAAATTTTCTATAGCTTGGTTACTATCTTTAGGTCTGCTATCCTTTTCGCTTTTTCCAAGTCCTGGTCTATCATACATAACATACTGTGCAAATTCACCCACTGAATCCTTAATTGGTCCCCAATACTCAGAAGGGCAACCATAACCAGATTCAAAAACGACAGTAACATTTGAATTTGGTTTCTCTAAAAATTCGTAGTAAAGTTTAATACCGCCAATATCTTGCAATTGTCCCGTTTTGACCGCTTTTCCCATACTATTACCTCCTAAATTTAACCATCTACTTTAGTGTAAATGTGTTAAAATGTATTTACAAGAAAAAAATTACAGGAGGGGATTGTATTTGTTAATAGATTTGCAATTGGATAGTGAAATGGAACCTACAGTAGCTCTTTTGTACGCGACTGTCACTGATACATATAAACGTTTAGAACTACTCGTAAAAGATGTAGAACTAGAAGAATTACTTTATAAGGGCCCTAATGGAGATGTGAATAGTATTGGGCAGATACTTAGACATTTAGCAGTCGTGGATTTACATTGGGCTTACCGCTTTAAACAACAATCCATTCCTCAAACCATTAAAGATAATTATGGTCCCTTAATTAACTCCTGTGGCCAACTTCCATCCGTGGTGAATACAACTGTTACAGACTTAATAAACAGATATGAAATTGTTCAAAAAATGATTCAGCTTGAATGCCGAAAACTCTCTAGAGACGACTTAAACAAAGTGGTTAGTTATGAGAATGGCAAAAATGCAACAATACGCTGGGGAATATGGCATATTGCTGATCATAGCCGCTATCATCAAGCACATATTAATATGCTGCGTAAACATTACAAGCAGCAAAAGGCTTAATAGCAAATAACATAAAAGGAGAATAAAATGTTTAATGTACTAAAAAAACTTTTTACAAGTAGCGCAAATAACAAACACGATGATTCTTATATTTCAGTTTCAGAAAATGAAATGAATAGCCAGTTAATAACAAAAATTATTGAATTAGAGAACTTAGGAAAGAGATATAGTAAAGAACTTCAAAAGGACTATGCTAAAAGGTTTGAAGAAAGTGGTATGAAGAATTTGAAGATATGGTTACATCGCGATATAGATGGAGACGAAATCGAAATTTTAACCCCTGAAAGATTCTTTGAAAAAGAATACCGATCTGTAGTAGCAATAAACTTTGATTCTAATGATAACGGCAATGATTTTGTAACTTACCTACAGTTATGGTATTACTACGGTGGATATAAAAAAGGTGAAGGAACTTTATACAATTCATCTAAACGAGATTTAAAAATGGATATTGAAAAGATATTAAAAGAGATACTTTCTAATAGGTACAGTATGTAAAAGTAAATATTAAAGGGATTACAAGTATGTTTGACGTGTTTTTAAAATTAATGCCGTTTAACTTTGCAATTGATTAAATAGATGGGAAAATAAATTTTAAACTATAAGATTAAGGGAGTTTTATTAATGGAGGTTGAGGTAAGCTTTATACCAGAGAGATGGGTTTCTGATATTCCTGAAGCGGGTGGTTATTTTCCGTTTGCTATAGATGGAAATAGATCATATGTGGTAGATTTTTTGATTGATGCAATAGATGAAAATGAATTTATTTCAAATTGGATGCGTCAATTAAATGAGTTTCCCATTTATGTATACGTTGAAGTTTTTGAATTTCAAATAGAAGAATTTGAACAAGATTGTAAACTACATAACATTGAGTTTAAGGCGGTAGAAGTTAAGAAACTTTGTAATCACGCCTATAAAGCAATTATTAAAAACAGTGAACAGTTCAAAGGTTTGTTTCCACATTTAAATAGTGCGGGAAGTATGAACAATCTAGTTTTGTGGTCATTACAAAAAGATGTTTATAGTTTTGAGAAAAAAGAGTTTAAAACACTTTTTGGCAGAAGAAGTATAGTTACTCCAACGATATCTTTGGGCAATAATAATAGTGTGTTCTGGATCGGTTATGATGGTCAAAATATTGTCGCAATATCTAATAATAAGCAGTTTTCATCGATAAATAGTATTACAAATCAATTTCCACCGAAAACGAATATTGTAACAATTCAATGTGAAGAAGAATGAAGCAGTAACCATCAATCTTTTCCACATTTTTTCGTCAAAACAATATATTTTATCAATAGAGATGAAGTGAATAACTTCTATGGAGGTTAACAGTTTTGTAACTATATAAAAAGCTAATGGAAATTCTTAAGGAGAGTAATGAATAAATTGAAAGCAAATATAATTCTTAAAACATTAGATGAGTATGCTAAGGAATATGATTTTCCGGTACTAGATAATTATAATTTTGATTTAGCTCAATGTAGATTATCTGTTTTTAGGGACAGTAAGGACTGGACCATTGCCTTTGAAATCGTTGGTGTAAATGCTAATTCAGATATAGCTAATGACTTGTATGTTTATGGTAGTGCCGCTAAACAACAAGGATTAGTAATTTGCATAGATGATATGGTAATGCCAGCTAATGATGAAGAATTTTTTGATGAAGATGGTGAATTTATAGTAGATCCATTTAATTTAAATCTTATCCTTCACAACCAGCTGCTTAATTTAAAACCTAACAAAGAAGAATATGAAAAGCTAAAAATTCAGCCGGAACCTTTTAGCCCTACAAAGCTAATTCGATATCTAAACTCAAAATATAAGGAAGACCTCTGGCTACAGGAGGATGATTTATTAAGTGAGGTTGGTATAAACAACAAATTTGAGCTTATATATCAAACTGATAAATGGGAGCATACTGATGAAGAAAAACCCAGTAACAACGCATTTTTTCAAAGTCTTGCGAAAGCAATAGAACATAACGATACACGTCTAATACATACGAACAAAGTAAATACTCATTGGTCCAACTGGACTTATAGCGATTTTGATAAGCAAGAATAAATTTAATTGTTAATAAGAGCCCTTCATAGAAAGGGCTTTTTTCTTTGATTCTTTATTAGAAATGGACCTAAATATCAATTGAATTAAGTAATGAATGTCATTTTATAGTTATTCATTTTTATTGTTAAAGTAATTTTGTTATACTTTTTGTATCATTCATCCCAAGAGCAACACCCTTATATGTATAATGAAAGAATAATACATAAGGAACGAGCAGAATAAAGGAGTAACACTGATGTCAAACTCAAACGATTTAACTACACAAAATATCGATAAACAAGTTTATATAAAATTTTATTATTACAAAAGAGGAAAACGTGCTAGTGGTAGTGTGTACCTCTCTGAAGGTTTAAAAGATCTAATAAGAGAAAGAGGGTACTCTTTTTTAGATTACGGTTTTAATGTCCTCACAAATGATTTTTTCATTAAATTTACGAATAAAGAAGGCAGCATTTCGTTATTAGATAAAGAAAAAGAATGTAAGAGCAATTTCACTTCTAATAAATTAGTTAAAGCTGTACTTGACCAAGTTGAAGGCATTGAACCATCAATTCTTTACGAACTTCAAGAAGTCGAAAAGCACATTTTTGCTATAAACAAAGAAATTTCACCGGACGAATATGCACAAAATCATAAGAAGTTAATTCAATGGAACGCAACTGAACAAGAAACTTCTAAGGATAAAGATAAAAATGATTTGTGGCTAAAGTTTTACAAGCAATATCATAGATTATCTGGAACATTAATTATTTCTGATGAATTTTTAGAAATTGCCCGACAAAATAAAATGACGCATATACAGTTTGGATATGAAAGAGAAGCTCGTTCTGTCCTAGTTAGATTAAATAATTCAGGTGAGGGCTTATCTTTACTAAGCACCACTAATAACGAATATAGGGCATACGGAATTGGTACCCAGGGAATTTTAACCTCTTTAAATGCTGCTGGATTTCCCATAGATTTTAGTGTTGAATATTTTCTCGAAGCGAAAGAAGATTTAGTATTCCAAATCGCAAATGGTAATAATAATGAACTGGATACCAATGCAGTACAGTGGATTTCAAACAAAGAAGAGCGAAACTTTAAAGAAGAGCGAAAGCGAAACTCTAAAGAACTGGGTAAACATAAAAAAAATGAAAGTAAACTATTTGTACGCTTCAAAAAATCTAGCTTCAAAGATAAACCAGCCTATAACATAGTATTATCAAAAGCATTTTTTCGTTTATGCGTTGAACAGCAAGCTAAAAATATGCAGTTAGGAATACTTAAACAGAATAATACTGTTTATATAAGAATAAATAAAACTGGTGAAGGTATACCTTTACCAAATGAACGTAAAAAGTACAGATATGAGGGTTGGGGCGTAAGCGGTATGTTTTATGCGCTAAATTCTGAACAAGATGTATTGCAGGTAAAGACTGACTACCCAGTGGAGAAAATTAATGACACTTTATTTAAAATTGTAACCACAGACAGTTCTTTAGAAAAACCCAATTTTGAAGATAATAGTATTGTTTGGTTATCACACAAAAATTCTTATTTGAAAATTAGACAAACCTTTTTACAAACAGGCGGACAAAAAGAGGAATTATACTTCTCGTCGCCAGTAATAGAACTTTTTTATAATGCCAAGGAAGAGTTTTTGGATATAGGTTATAACTCAAATAAACAAATGGTTGCTATAAAATTAACGAATGATATCACAGATTTTCCTATAACGAGATTCGGCGGAAAGCATCAAAATATGATTTCAAGGACTAAACTTTACCAGAGTATAAAAGATAGCGATTTAAAACTTGAACCGAACAAAGAATACGAGGTAAAAGAAATTGCTCCATCATTGTTTGTTGTAAAATCAAATAGGTTAGATCCCGATGTGGTAGACGTAGATGATATCCTGTGGTTATCTCAAACTTTGAGCAAAGAAAACAACTAAAACGTACAGTTGAATCTCCTTTTTAACTTAAACTTATGAGAGATATTAAATAATTTTCAAATAAGGAATTCTCATAAAAATTAATATTAAAGTGCAGAAAAGAAAAAGCCCATAACAGGACTCTTTCTTTTCTTTTTAGGTGGGAAATCATACATATCGACTAAATAGTTACCATAATTGGAAAAAAATATTCCTAAAGTTTTGTTATTAATGTATAATGGGAACTAATGTTCTGAAAAAAGGGAAATTATAAGGAGGAGGCAATATGGTAAAACTTATCACTGCCACATTTACTGAAGAAGAGTACAAAAATATATTAGGTGCTCTTTATTTCATTGGACAATCAAATATATCAGACTTCTACAAGTTATACGCAGAGAGTTACGTTCAAACTTACTCTAGTGAAGGTGTGGATGGAAAAGAAGCTTTATTTAGTCTTCGTGAACTTCTTCCAGAAGAAATGAAGGAAGAGCTTGTTATAGTATCGCTAATGCGCATATCAAGAATATTACAAGGAAAAGAAAAGGACGGCAAAATAATACCTCCTGAGTTGGAGGAGGCTACAAACGAACTTTTATCTCTTCATCCTGAATTAGCTCATATGAATATGAATGATATTCTTGACTGGGTTGATGAACATCCAGAAATTATTGAAAAAGTTTATGAAAAGGGAGAAAGTCGCGATGCCCAAAAAAGATGAAGCTAGAGAAGCTACTATTGAACTGATTAGAGATGCTCACCGAACAAGTCGCGAAAATGTAAAAGAACTAAACAAGGATCGTATTAAAAATTGCAGTAGTTGTAATAAGTCGTTAACTCAAATAACAGATGAATTATCTGCTTCTTGGTTCGATGAAGAAAAAAGGGCTTACCGGTTCTTTGCTTTTTGTTCTACTCCCTGTAAAGATAATTTATGGTCAAAATACGGCAAATCAGAGGTGAACAATGTCCGACTCTAAACATACCGAAGCAATGAAAGATGCACTGGCTGCTCTTTTTTTTGTCGGAAATATGCAAAATGATACAGAGAAATTCCGTGAGAGAATTATGAAGGCTTACGAAGAATCAGGAGGCGAAGATAGTTCATTCTTTTGGGAACGATTATATAACCTCGGTTTCTTTCGTAAGATGACAAGTGAAGATTTATCACAAGCTATTGTTCTAATAGCTACAACTCTTTTTCAAATGCAAGATGATAAGAACAGACGGGATTTGGACTGGGAATGATGTGCTTTCCTCCTTATTAGAGGGTAAACGATAACACCTAATATACATTTTAAAAAAGGTATTTATACATACAAAGCCAGTTAAGGACGGTTTAAACTGACTTTATATGAGGTGTATTATTTGATGTTTTTAAGCATCTTTTATAGTTTAGCCCGCCTTGCTGAAAATAGTCACAAAAAGAAACTACTGGGCCTACAGTAGTTTCTTTTTGTGACTAAATGGGATAATTAGAAGTTGTTTTAAGATCATATTTTGACCTCTATAATAGTTTGTACATAGGATCAAAGAATATACTGTAAGTTATTAATAAATAGCGAAAGGAAAAAAACTTATATAAGATAGGTAATAAATAAGTAACTTAACTTTTCATTTTAATTGGGGGTGCATATCATCTTATGAACAACAAGCAAGCGAATAGATATGACGCAGATACAACCGCTAAGTTGGTATTGGAGCTTAGAGACAAAGGTTTAAGTAAGGAAGAAATGTTAGATCTTAAAGCGAGATGTAAAAAGCTAATTGAGCATATTGACTGGAATTTATCATCTGAAAAAGATACGAAAAAACTTCCTTAGAATTTAAAGATGATGGTAGCTAAAGACTCTCAAAAATAAAAGGCTATAACTAAAACAAAATAAAAAGGTTGTTCCTAAGCGGAGCAACCTTTTTATTTTGTAATAAAGCCTATTTAACAACCGCTAATTTCTGTATTTACTTAAGTTGACATTATGATATAATTTTACTACTGTTTTTCCTTTATAAGTAACAATGTGAAATGAATGCTAGATTAGTAATTTTTATTTAATGTTAGGAGTGTTTTATGAAATACGCAGAAGTTGTGACAGAAAGTAGAATTACTAACATTACATTAGTTCTACTTCTCATTTTTATGGGCTTAGGATGGTGCCTAGAAAGCTCTTTTTGGTATAACATAGTAATCCTTGTCGTATCCCTTGCTCTTATATTCCACAGTATTACTTACTACTTAACAACTAGAAATAAAACATTAGGAACTGTATTAATAATAGCGAGCATTAGTTTTTGTTTGTACAATCTATTAAGAATCTTTTTCCTAAAGTAAACAACACATATTTATAATTGCAGGAAATGAGGGATTTTATGTTTAAAAAAATAATGAAATGCCAGGATTACAAACTTATAGTAGCTTTAGTAATTCTATGTCTAGTTGGTCTGGTTATGGTCTATAGTTCCAGTATGATAACTGCTATTACCCGCTACGAAGTTCCCGCAGATTACTTTTATAAAAAACAACTGATGTTTCTCATATTAGGTTTTTTTCTTTTTTTCGTTGCAGCGTTTTTTGTGCCCTATAAAGTCTTTCGTGAGAAAAAGGTATTAAAGGGTGTATTGGGGTTTGCAATCATTCTTCTTGTCGCGGTATTATTCCTTGGACATACAGCTGGAAATGCACAAAGTTGGATTGTAATAGGACCTTTACGAATACAGCCATTAGAATTTGCAAAGCTAGCGGTCATTGTGTATTTAGCCGCTGTCTTTACAAATAAACAGAAGTATATAAACAATTTAACGCGTGCAATTATTCCACCAATTTTCATCGTATTGTTTATTTGCTTCCTACTTGCTGCACAACCTGATTACGGTGGAATTCTTCTTATTCTAGGCATTGTAGCGGCACTTCTTTTAAGCTCAGGAATGTCTATGAAATCAATAATAAAGATTACTTTACTTGGGATAATAGGAGCCGTTGTTATGTTAATAGTATTATGGATAACAGGACAGATGGCCACAGTATTTTCCCCAACCCGTTTAGGTCGCTTTACTGGTTTTATGCATCCCTTTGCTGATGCACAAGGTAATGGGTATCAATTAGTTAATTCTTATATAGCAATTGGAACGGGTGGACTAACAGGTTTGGGGTTAGGAGAAAGTGTTCAAAAATTTGGATACCTTCCCGAATCTCATACAGATTTTATTATGGCTATTATTGCCGAAGAGTTAGGTTATTGGGGAGTACTTCTTGTACTTGGACTACTATTCTTTATTGTTTATCAAGGATTAATGATATCAAAAAGATGTAGCGATCCTTTTGGAGCATTATTGGCTATTGGCATTTCAACTATGATTGGTATTCAGGCATTTGTTAACTTAGGTGCAGTATCTGGTATTTTACCCATCACAGGAGTAACATTACCGTTTGTAAGTTATGGGGGTTCTTCTCTTACGTTATTACTGTTTGCTACTGGAGTTTTAGCTAATATCTCTATGGTTGATAAGTATAAAAAGAAATATAAGCAGAAAGTAACTGAAGCACCACAAACAAAAAGTGTTTAACAAAAAGGTAGCGGCTTATTTATAAGTTGCTACCTTTTTTTGTTTTATCTAGAAAACCGCTAAATTGTTTATTTTTTGCGATTAGCTGTATAACAATGGACCTTTTATGAAAATAAGTCGTGTATCTACTAGATCACAGTAATTAGGTATATCTATTATTCTCTTGTAATTCTTTACAAGGGTAAATTTACCATATTTGTGCTATAATTAACTCAAGGAGGTGATTGTTGTGAATTTAACTAATGATAAGGTTTTAGCGCTACTCGCTATAGGTTTACCACTATGTTCTTTTGCTTCTTTAGCAGATACAAACATTATTGTGAAATCAATTACTACTCTTACAGGTGTAAGCTTAAATGTGTTAGCTCTTATAGCGGTATTACATAATTTAAAAAGAGAAAACGAAACAGCGTAATACTACTTCAACAAAGGGATTTTTAAGATGACAAGGGGATAATAATTATGAGCTTAATAGAAAAAGCGGTAAAAGAATTTGAATTAAAAATGGAGAGCGACGAACAAATTAAAGGAACCATTACCACTTACTACGAAACTGAAAATGGATTTTCAGGCTTAGCAGGTGTACCAAATGGAAACCCTACACCAATTAGAGGGATTTTAGCACACACTAATAAAAGCTTAATGTTTTATGGAGAGATCTTCAATAAAATCCCCATTAGTTTGCATATCCCATTCCGAGAAATCAAAGAGATAAAGAAGGGCAAACAAATCTTTGCTATTTTTAAAACTAGTCCCACAATTGTAGTAATACATAACGATCGTGAAACTTTTTCTACAAGAGGAAATAAAGATGAATTTACAAAGTTAGAGGCCTTTTTTAAAAACATTAATGAAATACAGCCTAACTAATTTATTTAGAAAGAGGGCATTAAATTTTTCCAATTAATATATGATAACATTATTCTTATGGAAATTAATGGGAGGTTTTATGATGGAAGTAGATACTTTTTGGATTGCTGCTGGATTAGCGGCTTTAGGATACTTTATAGGAGATGGGTTAAAAAATTTTGGGAAACCTCAAAAAAAATCTTCTTATCCTCATTTAATTAAAGAAAAAGATCTTCATTATTACTTTGATTTAAACAAATCGGAGGTTGAAGAACTGTTAAGTAAGTATCCGGATGCTCCCAAAATAGAGCTTAAAGGCACTACATATTATCCTT
>Ga0209463_1001151_pt1 | contig 16802 bp, 18 predicted proteins | sample AgamicMgSfrz_FD_187169 | JGI IMG/M metagenome (GOLD analysis project Ga0209463, IMG submission 187169) | Agave microbial communities from Guanajuato, Mexico - Mg.Sf.rz (SPAdes) (version 2) | ecosystem: Host-associated > Plants > Phyllosphere > Phylloplane/Leaf | place: Guanajuato, Mexico... | reverse complement strand
GCAGCTTAAGCAAAGGAATAAGTCCTTCAGGAACTTCTTGCTTTAGTTCTTCTAATACGCTTGACTCATTTGTTTCCATATACTCTGTAATGACTGCAGCCGTTCCTTTTCCAATCCCTTGGAGCTTGGTAAAATCCTCAATCTCTGTCAGCGTTCTTTCGTCCGTTTCTAGCGCTGCAGCTGCTTTTCGAAAAGCGGAAATTTTAAAAGGGTTATCTCCCTTTAATTCCATATATGTAGCAATTGTTTCTAACAATTTAATAATATCCTTTTTATTCATCTCTTTTCACCAGCCTATTATCATAATAACGAAACTTCCAAAAACATGATGAGTGACATATTTACTCTCTCAAATTTTCATCTAGACATACTTTTATCCTCGTGAAAACCGCAGATCAGACTGCGATAAAAAAAGAGGGTATCTCAAAAGTATTATGACACTTTCGACACACCCTCTCAACAAGCTATTGTAATTTCATTACATTACACCATACTGAGTCCACAAATCTTGAATCGCAGACGATAAGTATGGAGTATTTTGTACGATATTGATTGCAATTGAAGACTGTTGAATTGGCGTTTGAATTTCACTTACAGGAATCACGGCTCCAATGTATAACAAAATAAAAACGATGATATACACTTCAACGAATCCAAGTGCACCTCCGCCCCATTTATTTAACTGGCGCAGAATTGGCAGTTCGGTTAAAGCCGTTAAAACAGAGCCTGCAAGGCGAAGTACAATGTGAGTAGCAAAAAATAAAATCGCAAATGCAATCATTCGATAAAAAGCGTCTTCTATCGTTCCAGAATCAAATACAAACGATGCGACACTTTGCTGCTGAATATTGTCCGGAAACGGAATCAACAAGCGAAGTCGGCTTGCCAAATCTCCACTAAACATATAAGCGACGATAAACGAAACCGCAAAACTGACAATATGAATGAGCTGCAAAATAAATCCTCTTTTAAGACCTGTTACAAAGCCTAAAAGAAGCAATATAATTAAAATGATATTAAGCATTGACTCAGTCATTCCTCTTTTCCATAAAGTTTTTGTTCAAGTCTCTCATAGTCTTCTTTCAGTTTTATATATTCGTGTACAGCATTCACAGCTGTTAATACTGCTAATTTATTGATATCTAAAGAAGGGTTTTTAGTACTGATTTCACGCATTTTTTCATCCACTATAGAGGCGACAAGTCGAATATGGCTTGTACTTTCGCTACCGACGATGCTGTACTGCTGACCAAAGATGTCAACTGTCGCACGTGTTTTATCTTGTCTTGACACGAGAAAATCCTCCGTTCCACGAAAAATCCTAATCCCTATCATACCACGAAGAAGACTTCAATGGAAACATATCTATATTTAAGCTATCATAAGGGATAGTGCTTATAAAGTAAACTAAAATACCCCGAAAGGAGTGAAGCATTATGTCACATGCTGTTATTAAGGTATCAGCTGATCAAATAGCTAAAATGAAGCTTCATTACACATCCTATCTGCAGCCTAAACTGCCGCAGGGAAGTATTTTTTCGGCTAAAACTCCCGGCTGTTCTATCACTGCGTACCGCTCTGGAAAAATACTTTTTCAAGGAAAAGAAGCTGAAACAGAAGCGGCTAAGTGGGGAGGCTCTTTAGATGCTGCGAAAAAGGCTCCTGTCTCACACCTCCCATCAAACTTCAGCTCACTATCGGTCATCGGTTCTGACGAGGTAGGGACGGGAGATTATTTTGGTCCTATGACCGTAGTTGCTGCCTATGTTCAAAAAGAGCAGCTTCCTTTGTTAAAAGAATTAGGAGTACGAGATTCAAAAGAGTTAACGGATGCTAAAATTATTGAAATTGCCAAGCAGCTTGTTTCGTTTATTCCCTATAGTTTGCTTGTTTTACATAACGAAAAGTATAATGCATTTCAAGAAAAAGGCATGTCACAAGGTAAAATGAAAGCTCTGTTACACAACAAAGCTTTATCCAACGTGTTAAAAAAATTGGATCCTGAAAAACCCGATGCCATTTTAATTGACCAGTTTGTCGAAAAAAACACCTATTATAAACACGTGGTAAAGGAAAAAGAAATTATCAAAGAAAATGTCTTTTTCAGCACAAAAGGAGAAAGCGTTCATTTATCTGTAGCTGCTGCTTCCATTATTGCCAGATACGCATTTTTAAAACAAATGGATTTGCTGACGGAAAAGACCGGGATGGTTATTCCTCGCGGAGCTGGCGCACAAGTTGATATCGCTGCTGCTAAAATTATTAAGAAACATGGCGTCAATGCGCTGAACTCTTTAGCTAAAATTCATTTTGCTAATACAGAAAAAGCTTTAAAATTAGCTAAAAAATAAGAGATGTGGAAATCCACATCTCTTTTCTTATTCTTATGAACGAAGCGTTGCACCAAATTCTTTTTCTACAGCTTCTAACACTGCACCATGTGCTTTTGCTACTTCTTCATCTGTTAATGTACGTTCAGGATCTAAGTAACGTAAAGAGAAAGCTACAGATTTCTTGCCTTCTTCCATACGCTCGCCTTCATATAGATCAAATACCGTCACGTCTTTTAAAAGTTCTCCGCCCGTCGTATAGATGACGCGCTGAACTTCTCCTGCAAGAACGTTTTTATCTACCACAAGTGCAATATCACGTGTAATAGATGGGAATCTTGGAATAGCTGAATAACGAACTTCTTCGACATCTGCAGCTAATAGCTCTTGAAGGTGTAATTCAAATACGTATGTTTCACGAAGACCATACTGTTTCTGAGCAACAGGATGAACTTGACCTACGTATCCAATTTCTTTTTCATCTAGCCATACAGCCGCTGTACGTCCAGGGTGCATACCGTCTTTTTTAACGGGAGCATATGAGATTCGTTTCTCCAAACCAAGCTGTGCAAATACCCCTTCTAGTACACCTTTAATCACATAGAAATCAACGACTTTCTTTTCACCTTGCCAGCCGTGAGCATGCCATAGACCCGTGATTGCACCAGCTACGCGCTCCTGCTCATCCGGTAATTCTCCTTCACCTTTAGATAAGAACACTGAGCCTGTTTCGTATAGCGCAATAGAATCCGACTGACGAGCATTATTATGCTTCACTGCTTCTAGCAAATGAGGCACTAAGCTTTGACGAAGGATGCTGCGATCTTCACTCATCGGCATTGCTAAACCAATCGTACTTGTTGCATTTAGTGCAAACTGAGTAGCTTTTTCAGCGCTCGTTAACGAATATGTTGTTGTTTGTGCTAGTCCCGCACCTTCTAAGAAACGGCGAACTTTACGGCGTCCAAGCTGATACTCTGTTAGTTTTCCTGGAGTTGCCACTGTTACAGGAAGCGTTGTAGGAAGGTTGTCATAGCCATACATACGCGCTACTTCCTCGACGATATCTTCTTCAATTGTAATATCGCCTCTACGAGTTGGCACTGTTACAACAATGGTTTCGTCTTCCACTTTGTTTTCAAATTGAAGACGGTTCATAATGTCTTGTACTTCTTCCATTGATAGCTCTGTACCAAGCACATCGTTAATACGTCCAAGTGACACAGCTACAACAGCAGGTTCCACAGTTAGTGTATCTACTTCTACAGTACCGCTTACCACTTCACCTGAAGCGTATTCAGCCATTAATTCTGCTGCGCGGTCAGCAGCTACACGCGTACGGTTAGGATCAATTCCTTTTTCAAAACGAGCGCTTGCCTCACTGCGAAGACCGTGGTCTTTTGAAGCTTGGCGAACCGTTAAGCCTTTGAAGTAAGCTGATTCAATGAGAACATTTACCGTATCGTCTTTTACTTCGGAGTTCGCTCCGCCCATTACACCTGCAAGAGCTACCGGCTCACTGCCGTTTGTAATGACAAGCTGATTGTCTTTTAATACGCGCTCTTGATCATCAAGTGTTACAAACTTTTCGCCTTCTGACGCGTGACGTACAACAATTTCTTTTGAACCAAGACGATCATAGTCAAAAGCATGCAGCGGCTGGCCGTATTCAAGCAAAATATAGTTGGTAATATCAACAACGTTGTTATGAGGTCGAATACCAGCTGCCATTAAACGCGTTTGCATCCATAATGGTGACGGAGCAATTTTTACGTTTTTCACAACGCGCGCTACGTAAAGCGGATTGTCTTCTTTTGCCTCTACTTTAACGGAAATATAATCAGCTGCTTGCTCATCAGACGTTTGCACGTTTACTGACGGATACTTCACTTCACGACGTAAAATAGCAGCCACTTCATGTGCTACACCTAACATACTTAAGCAGTCTGAACGGTTTGGTGTTAGCCCTAGTTCTAATACTTCATCGTTTAAGTTTAATGCATCTAGTGCATCCGCTCCTACTTCAGCATCGCTTGGGAACACGAAGATACCTTCTTGATAATCTTTTGCCACAAGCTTGCTTTCAATGCCAAGCTCTTGAAGAGAACAAATCATACCGTTCGATTCTTCACCGCGAAGCTTAGCACGCTTGATTTTAAAGTTACCTGGAAGTACAGCTCCCACTTTTGCAACCGCTACTTTTTGACCTTGTGCCACGTTCGGTGCTCCGCACACGATTTGAACGATTTCTCCTCCCCCAAGATCTACTTGACAGCGGCTTAATTTATCAGCATTCGGATGCTGTTCACGTTCTACAACGTGACCAATTACCACTCCGCTGATGCCTTTATTTAAGTTTTCTACACCTTCAACTTCAATTCCACTTTTTGTGATTTTATCTGCTAACTCTTCTGCCCTTACGCCTGATAAGTCAACATACTCTTGTAACCAACGATAAGATACAAACATCGTAGTCCCTCCTTTATACTTGTTTAAATTGATCTAAGAAACGAACATCATTTGTATAGAAATGACGAATATCATCCACGCCGTGTTTTAACATAGCAATACGCTCTACACCGATTCCAAAAGCAAACCCACGATATTTAGTTGAATCGTATCCAGCCATTTCAAGGACATTTGGATGAACCATGCCTGCTCCTAAAATTTCAATCCAGCCTGTTTGTTTACATACATTACAGCCTTTACCTCCACATTTTGCACATGATACGTCTACTTCTACAGACGGCTCAGTGAATGGGAAGAAACTTGGACGAAGACGAATTTCACGGTCTGCACCGAACATCTTTTTCACAAATACTTCAAGCGTGCCTTTTAAATCGCTCATACGAATGTTTTCGTCTACTACAAGACCTTCAATTTGCATGAATTGATGAGAATGCGTAGCATCATCGTCATCGCGGCGGTACACTTTACCTGGGCAGATAATTTTAACAGGTCCTTTGCCTTCATTCTTGCTCATAACACGAGCTTGAACAGTTGATGTATGCGTACGAAGAAGCGTTTCTTCCGTAATATAGAACGTATCTTGCATATCACGTGCTGGGTGACCTTTTGGCAAGTTCAGCGCTTCGAAATTATAGTAGTCCTGCTCTACTTCCGGTCCTTCTGCTACTTCATAGCCCATTCCTAAGAATAAATCTTCTACTTCTTCAACCACGCTTGTTAGCGGGTGATGCGTACCTGCTTTAACAGGGCGTCCTGGCAGCGTTACGTCGATTGTTTCTGAAGCAAGTTTACGCTCTACCTCAGCTGCTTCTAACGCCGTTTGTTTTTCTTCAATTTTAGATGCAATAGCTTCACGCACTTCATTTGCAAGTGCTCCCATTACAGGACGCTCTTCAGCTGAAAGTTTTCCCATACCGCGAAGTACTTCTGTGATAGGGCCTTTCTTTCCTAAATAAGCTACGCGTACGTCGTTTAATTCTTTTAAAGCACTTGCTGCTTCGACTTTTGCAATTGCTTCTTGTTGAAGTTCTTGTAAACGTTCTTTCATCACTTATTCCTCCTTTTAACGTAAAAAATGACAAATAAAAAAACCTCCTCCCAAAAAAGGGACGAGGATTAGTCGCGTTACCACCCTTGTTAACTATATACACAGACGTATACAGTTCACTTCATTCAAGTTAACGGAATCTCCGGAACACCTTTACATCTATGTAAGATGGTCTAAGTGTCAACTCAAGAGGTGAATTCACTTATTACATTTATAAAAATGCTTTCAGTCGCGGCATTTTCTCCCTGCATAAACGGACATAAGCTACTGCTCTCTTTCATCGTTTTTTACATATGTAACTATTGTATTATTATAGTGAAAACACGTTCTCGATGCAACTACATTCCGCGTAAATAATAAAGTAAGATTCCAGAAGCGATGGCAACATTTAGCGACTCGCTCTTTCCATAGATGGGAATGTACAGATTCTGATCCGTTTGTTCCAGCACTTTCTCGCTTACGCCGTTTCCTTCATTTCCCACAACCAGCGCAAATTCGTTTGAAGGTTTTACGCATGTATAGACCTTTCCATTTTGTAGCGACGTGCCGTAAACTGCTATTCCTCTTTCTTTTAACAGTGAAATCATTTCGAGTAAATCACCTTTTACAATTGGAAGGTGAAAAATAGCTCCTTGCGTTGAACGAACGACTTTTGGGTTGTACACATCCACGCTGCCCTCTCCAACGATAATAGCCTCCACTCCGGCAGCATCAGCGGTTCGAATAATCGTACCTAGGTTACCTGGATCTTGCACCGCATCTAAAAGCAATACTTTCTGTGCTGTATGAATGATTTCTGCATGCTTCGTTTGAAAACACACAGCGATAATTCCTTGAGGTGTTTCGGTGTCAGATAATAATTTGATTATTGCTTCGTTGACAACGGTTATTTCGATACCGTCTATGTTCCACTGTGCTGGCACTTCGATCGATTCGCGTATAATTAGTTCCTTTACGCAATCCTTATTTTTGATAGCTTCTTCGACTAAATGAAAGCCTTCTACCATAAAAAGGCCCTGCTTATCACGGTCTTTTTTATTATGCAGCTTTTTCCACGCTTTTACCTGCGGATTTTTAACTGAATCAATTTGTTTCACAAACATAACTCCTTTATCTATACAAAAATAAATAGTTCGATTACATTTTGCTCAATAATCATTAGATAAGTTTCACTTTATTGTACATAGAAATCGCAAAGAAAACAAAAACTATTGGTAACTTTACGATAGCTGAGGTGAAAATGATGGATCTTAATTTACGAAATGCTGTTATTGCAAACGTTTCAGGAAACTCAAAAGAAGAGCTTGAAGCTACAATTTCTGACGCTATTCAAAGCGGCGAAGAAAAAATGCTCCCTGGACTTGGTGTTTTATTTGAGGTGCTTTGGGAAAAGTCTCCAGAATCAGAAAAAGAAGAAATTCTGACAACGCTTGAAAACGGTTTAAAATAAATAGCCTTGTCCTATGTACAAAAAGCTCATTCTCCTAGGAGAATGAGCTTTTTTTAATTATACGTAATTGCGTTCACCGTATTTCGGTCTAAGCGTTTAATTACTTCCGCAATTAATTTAACTGCATTTTCATAATCATCACGATGAAGCATCGCTGCATGAGAATGGATATAACGAGTTGCGATCGTAATCGAAAGTGCTGGCACCCCGTTAGCTGAAATATGGATAGAACCTGAGTCCGTACCGCCTCCAGCGATTGCATCAAATTGATATGGAATATTTAATTCATCTGCCACATCTACCACTGTATCTCGAAGTCCTTTATGAGAAACCATGGAAGCATCATATAAAATGATTTGCGGACCCTCTCCCATTTTAGAAGATGCTTCTTTATCAGAAACACCAGGTGTATCTCCAGCGATGCCGACATCAACAGCAAATGCAATATCCGGTTCAATAAAGTTAGCGGATGTTTTTGCACCTCGAAGTCCAACTTCTTCTTGCACCGTTCCTACACCATACACAACATTTTCATGTGTTTCATTTTTTAAAGCTTTTAATACATCGATAGCGATTGCACAGCCGATACGGTTATCCCAGGCTTTCGCTAGCAGCATCTTTTCGTTGTTCATAACCGTAAATTCGAAATAAGGCACAACCTGATCACCAGGTTTCACTCCCCACTCCGCTACTTCTTCTCTGCTAGAGGCACCAATATCGATGAACATATCTTTAATGTCAACTGGCTTTTTACGAACTTCTGGAGGCAGGATATGAGGAGGCTTTGAGCCAATAATCCCCGTCACCTCTCCTTTAGATGTAACGATGGTTACGCGTTGAGCAAGCATCACTTGAGACCACCATCCGCCTACCGTTTGAAAACGAATAAAGCCGCGTTCATCAATTTGAGTCACCATAAAGCCTACTTCATCTAAGTGACCAGCTACCATAATTTTAGGCCCTTGTTCGTTGCCCACTTTTTTTGCAATCAAACTGCCTAGCCCATCCGTCGTTACTTCATCTGCATAAGGTGCAATATATTTCTTCATAACCTCACGCGGTTCACGCTCATTGCCAGGAATTCCTTTTGCATCTGTTAGTGCTTTAAGCATCGTCAATGTTTCATCTAACTTTGTCATATGGATTACCCCTTTCATATGTATACCTCTATTATAGCTAAAAAGAGGTTGAAGTAAAATTTCCCATCCCTTTATTTCTAGTATCCTTGTTCTTGGCGTTTAAAATTCACTTCATTTTTTGAGATGTACGCCTTTTCAATATGTTCAGCGGAAAAACCAAACATATCGCCAAGCGTCATGTAAGATACAAACATGTCCACATAGTTTTCTTTCGACTGATCCTGCTCGAAAGCAGCAACTTGTGCAAATACCTGTAAAAATTGTGCTGTTTTTGAATCACTTGCTTTTGCATTTGGTAACTCAGTTAAATCATCGTATCCTTTTTCAATCCCTAAAGAAAGGATAAAATGTACGCCGTCCACAAATTCTTCTAAAATAACAGCGTCTTCAGCCGGAGGTTTGACGCTCCAAAATTTGAAGCAGCGCGTTTCGTTTGCCAGCTCTCCCATTTCGACAAGCAGTGCTAAAAGCTTTCTCGGAATCAAATCTTCCTTTTGAAGCTCATGCTTATCCTCTATATGCTGATCCAGCTGGCGCTGCATGGTAAATAGCTGTTGTAAATTCAATGTAATCACTCCTGTAATTATGTATATCTTCTTCTTTTTAAACCAATAAAGAAATTATATCAAAAATCATGAAACTTTTTAGAAACTCGAACGTAAAGTAAGAAAACTGTGCCTTGTAAAGGAGGGAGCGTTATGTTTGTTATTGTTATCGTTCGCGTGTTCATTTTCGCGCTTGTTGCTTACACACTATTAAAGCTGGTTCAGCATTTTCGCAGTCCAAAGCGGAAGCTTGTAGCAGCTCAGGAACATCAGCAATTTTTTGTCGTTGACGAAAAAACGAATATCCGCAAAAATTTTCTACTAACGTATAAAGGTATTTTATTTGAAGGAGAAAAATACAGCAATCCCAATGAACCAGAATCTTTGTCAATTACAATGGTGTTAACAGATCCATCTCGATTACATGAACTGCAAAAACAAGATTTCAAGCTGCTGGAAAGCCACGTACACGACATGTATCCAAATGCTCCTATTCGCTGGAAAAGCCCCGTTCGAGAATTTTTACACTGAGCACAAAATCATTTGTGCTCAGCTGATAACAAAAAAGAAAAGTAAATCAAGAGCAGCAAGAATAGGAAAACCTACTGTAAACGATGTGTGCTTCGTTTTATGACGATAGCAATACATACCAATCAGTCCTCCAAGAGCTCCTCCGATAGCAGCTACCGTCCACAGTGTGCTTTCGGCAATTCTCCACTCATGTCTTTTCGCTTTTTGTTTATCTCTATACATCATTCCTACCCCTACTATATTAATAACAATAAAATAGGTAAGCAGCAGTTCATTCATGATATGTCCTCCGATAGCAAAAAAGCCTCATCATCTAAAGATGACGAGACTTTATATTCATTACTTATCTAAGCCTTTTTTAGCAGCAGTTGCTAATTCAGCAAATGCTTTTTCATCAGCTACAGCTAAGTCAGCAAGCATTTTGCGGTTAACTTCAATACCTGCTAATTTTAAACCGTGCATTAAACGGCTGTAAGAAAGACCGTTCATACGAGCAGCTGCATTAATACGTGTAATCCATAATTTACGGAAGTCACGTTTTTTCTGACGACGGTCACGATAAGCATACATGTGAGATTTCATAACTTGCTGATTAGCAACTTTATATAATCTATGCTTCGAACCGAAGAAACCTTTAGCTAATTTTAAAACTTTTTTACGACGTTTGCGTGTTACTGTACCGCCTTTTACGCGTGGCATAATTGTTTACCTCCTGTATTGTTTCTATCTCAACCCAAATTACTTAATGTTATCTAATAAGTGACGGATACGTTTGAAGTCACCTTTGCTTACTAAAGAACCTTTACGTAATTTACGCTTTTGTTTTGTAGATTTGTTAGCGAATAAATGGCTTGTGTAAGCACGAGCACGTTTTAATTTACCGCTTCCAGTCTTTTTGAAACGCTTTGCAGCGCCACGATGTGTTTTCATTTTTGGCATGGGGTGTTCCTCCTCGTTCTATTACTTTTCGTTTTTAGGTGCCAAGACTAAGAACATGCTGCGGCCTTCCATTTTAGGAGCCGATTCAACTGAACTTACATCTTCGCAAGCTTGTGAAAAACGTTCAAGTACTTTTTGGCCAATCCCTTTATGAGTAATGGCACGACCTTTAAAGCGAATAGACGCTTTCACTTTGTCACCTTTTTCAAGGAACTTGCGTGCGTTACGAAGTTTAGTGTTAAAATCATGTTCATCAATTGTTGGACTTAAACGAACTTCTTTTAAGTTTACAACTTTTTGGTTTTTACGAGCTTCTCTTTCTTTACGTTGTTGCTCATAGCGGAATTTACCGTAGTCCATAATACGACATACCGGCGGTTTCGCATTTGCAGCAACCATTACTAAGTCAAGATTTACTCGTGAAGCAATTTCTAATGCTTCATTTTTTGATTTAATTCCTAATTGTTCACCGTTTTGATCAATTAGACGAACTTCGCGAGCTCGAATGCCCTCGTTTACCATCATGTCCTTGCTAATAAGTAGCCACCTCCAAGGTTTAATGAGCGAATACGCTTGCTTAGACCGATTATTAACTCACACAAAAAAGTGTGAGTACATACTGCACCCACACTTCTATCGTTTTAATTAAGATACGATGTACCTGCTAACTGCTCTATGCGTCACTCAGGTGAGAAGCGGGTGCTTCTTCTTCTGTATAAACAAGTATTCAATTACTTAAGCTATTATAGTATCAACAAAGACAAAAGTCAATGATTTCGTTCTTTTTTCACAACAAAAATTATTGTATCAAAGGAAAAACATTTATGCAACAGTTTTTTATAAATGTTAGATAAAAAAGCAGAGAATTTCAATTCTCTGCTTTTTTCATTAACGAGATGCTTCTGCTTTTACATTTTGTAAAAAGGCTTGGAAATCCACTGTTTCTGAATTCTGCTCACCATATTTACGTACGTTTACTGCTTTATCCTCTACTTCTTTATCCCCTACAACAAGCATATAAGGAATTTTTTGCATTTGAGCCTCACGGATTTTATAGCCGATTTTCTCTTCGCGAGAATCAAGTTCCACACGAATACCCGCAAGCTGAAGCTGTTCTTGCACTTCTTTTGCATACTCAAGGTGAACCGTAGGTGATACCGGAATCACTTGAACTTGTACAGGTGCTAACCACGTTGGGAAAGCTCCTTTGTATTCTTCGATTAAGAAAGCTACAAAACGTTCCATTGTTGACACCACGCCGCGGTGAATAACAACCGGTCGATGTTGTTTTCCGTCTTCTCCTACATACGTTAAATCAAATCGTTCAGGAAGTAAGAAATCCAATTGAACCGTAGATAGCGTCTCTTCTTTACCAAGAGCTGTTTTAACTTGAACGTCTAGTTTTGGACCGTAGAATGCCGCTTCGCCTTCAGCTTCATAATAATCAAGGTCAAGCTCATCCATTGCGTCTTTTAACATGCTTTGTGCTTTTTCCCACATTGCATCATCATCAAAGTATTTTTCTGTATCTTCAGGGTCACGGTAAGATAGACGGAATGAATAATTTTCAAATCCAAAATCTTTATAAACCGCTTCAACTAAGCGAACCACCCGAATAAATTCTTCTTTGATTTGATCCGGACGTACAAAGATATGCGCATCATTTAGCGTCATGCCTCGAACACGCTGAAGTCCTGATAATGCTCCTGACATTTCGTAGCGGTGCATCGTTCCAAGCTCAGCAATACGGATTGGAAGCTCACGATAGCTGTGAATACCTTGTTTGTAAACCATCATGTGATGAGGACAGTTCATCGGACGAAGAACCAGGTCTTCGTTATCCATTTCCATTGCAGGGAACATGTCATCTTGGTAGTGCTCCCAGTGACCAGACGTTTTGTAAAGTTCTACACTTCCGAGCACTGGAGTGTAAACGTGCTGATAACCAAGGCTTACTTCTTTATCTACGATATAACGCTCGATAATACGGCGGATCGTCGCACCTTTTGGAAGCCATAAAGGCAGACCTTGTCCTACTTTTTGAGAATTTGTAAATAAGTTTAGCTCTTTACCAAGTTTACGGTGGTCACGTTCTTTTGCTTCTTCAAGAAGACGAAGATGCTCGTCTAAATCTGCTTTTGTAAAGAATGCTGTACCGTAAATACGCTGCAGCATTTGATTATCGCTGTCTCCGCGCCAATAAGCACCCGCCACGCTTAATAGTTTAAATTCTTTAATTTTGCCTGTTGACGGCACGTGCACGCCTCGGCAAAGGTCAAAGAATTCGCCTTGTTGGTAAATCGTAACCTTTTCACCTGCTGGAATCGCATCGATCAATTCAAGCTTCAGTTCATCGCCAACTTCTTTAAAAAGTTGAATGGCTTCTTCACGAGAAACTTCTTTTCGTTCAATTTCAATATTTGAATTAACGATTTTTTTCATTTCTTTTTCAATTTTACCTAAATCTTCAGGAGTAATTGATTCTTCCATATCGATGTCATAGTAAAAACCGTTTTCGATAACCGGCCCTACACCTAGCTGTACTTTTGTATCTTTGTATAAACGTTTGATTGCTTGAGCCATTAAATGCGCTGTACTGTGACGCATAATTTCAAGCGCTTCAGGAGCATCTTGCGTAATGATTTCAAGACTGCCATCTTCTTCGATTGGCGTACGTAAATCCAGCAGCTCGCCGTTTACTTTGCCTGCTAATGCTTTTTTCTTTAATCCCGGGCTAATAGAAGCCGCAATATCTTCTGTTGATGATCCTTTTGGATACTCTTTAACAGCTCCATCAGGGAATGTCATTTTGATTACTTCTGACACAACTTTCCACTCCTTTAACATAACTGAATAAACTTTTTGTAAAAACAAAAAACTCGTCCCTTATCAAAAGGGACGAGTTGTGTATACACGCGGTACCACCCTTGTTTCCTCTTCGTATCTTGGATAACCCAAAGAACCCGAAGCGGCTCGAGGTTTTATAACGGAAATTCCGTCAGTAATTACTAGAGGCTCTGCTCGTTTACTACTGAAGTTTAGAGGTGGTAAGAATATATTCCGTGTTAGGAGATTTTCAGCCTGGATCTCCCTCTCTACAAACCGTAAATATACACTCATGTCCTCATCATAACTTGTAACATATAGCTGTTTTTCAATATGCATTTATTATATTCATTTTCAAAATAGAAATCAACCTTTCACGTTATATTTTGCTTTTGATCAAACGGAAATTCATTTTTTTCGTATAACATAACTTTTTCTTGGAAGATATTTTGAATGGTATAAACAAAATCATGATCATGCTGGTCGCTATACAGATGAATAGCAGCTGGAGATAAACTTAGCAAAGGCGCGATAATAGTTGAGTCTATGTATAATGATTCTTGTTCAGATAAAAAGGCCTCTGCTAGAGCTGCACATTCACGTTCAGGAACATATCTACTGTTGTGGTCGTACAGTACAAACTTGTTTTTATTCAAGTGCATTACATACACGTTACCTGTAGATGACTGTCTTTCATTAGCTGCTTGACGCAGCTGATGAATAAGAATTTGATAGTCTTGTTCAAGCTTATATTCATCAATCGCCAGCTCGGCATAATAGCGCAGCCGCTCTTGATATTCTTTTAAACGGAATTGGAGAAAAGACTCAAAGGTGAATGTTACATTATGAATGAAGAAGTCTTGAAGAGCCTGGCGGATAAGTAATTCTCTTGGAAGAGAAAATGTTTTTTGCGGAATTTCGCCTCTCTCTCCTTCCATAATCCCCCCCATAATTTGAAGCAGCAAATCTTGCTCTTCCTCTTCTGAATAGAAAAATTGTTCTTTTAATATGTTTACCATCATCTTTTTTTCTTTCTTTTTTAAAATTACGTGCGTTAATACCGGTATCACCATGTCTTGTAAAATGGCCTCTCTATTGTATGTCTCATCAATGACTAAAAGCTGATTATTCACCAGCTTCAAGCACTGTGAACCATATGATAAAGCGCTTCGCTTCGCGCATAAAGACTCATATACAACGACTGCGTCTTCTACATATTTAAAGAATATTTTCATTCCTCATAGCCCCCCTTTGGACACGCTTTATTAATGTATATGGGGCAACATGCAAAAAAATGAGCAAGTCGTTACAAGAAATGTAAAACGACCTGCTCATCTATTTCGTTTATTCTCTCCATTCATTTCAACAGGAATGGCTAGAGACTTAATTCGTTCCATGACACGAGCGGCTTTTAGCTCTTCCTGCTCGCCTCTTTGGGTATAAGTCAAATGATGTTGAAGCTCTTTAAAATTTAAATTCGAGCTGAAAAATGTCGGCAAATTTTCGAGCATGCGGAATTGTAAAATGGTTCCGAGCACATCGTCTCGCATCCAGCTCGTTACGGATTCTGCTCCGAGATCATCAAGCATAAGAACCGGTACTTTTTTGACATACTCTATTTTCTCATTGAAGCTTTGATCTTGAAACGAACCTTTTAACTCACGCAAAAACTCCGGAACATACAGAATGGTAGATTTCACTTTCTTTTCGGCTAACGCATTGGCAATTGCTCCAAGAAAATACGTTTTCCCCACACCAAACGAACCGTGTAAATATAAAGCTTTCATTTTCTTATTTGGCTCATATTCTCGCACAAAATCTCTTACTAGTTTAATGGCTTCAAATCTTCCCTGCTCAATTTCAATATCAGACATTGTTGCCTGTAAAATTTCTTTAGGCACGTACATACACTGAATAAAAGATTCTTGTTCTTTTCGCTCATCTTCTTGTACTTTTCTAGGACAGCGTTCATACTGTAAATCAATATTACGGCCTTTTACAACCAGCTGAGGGTGGTATCCTTTCACCATGTTGACACAGCTTTGCAAAGAAGGACACTTGTCACAGCATTTGCTTTGGTCGATAAATTCATGCATCTTCATCAGACCTCGGTCGACCATTTGCTCATCTAACTCATGGCGATGCTCTTGCAAAAATGTTTTAACTTCGGGATTAGACAAGATACTGTTTTTTAATGCTTCTAAGCGTGCTTTAAAATCCTTTTTGTTCACTAACTGATTTAGTGAATCATTGATAGGCTTCATCTTTTTCACCTCATCTCTATCATACCTGCTTTTTATTCTTTATGCTTTTGTTTTAGCTCTTGATCTAACTGCTTGAGCTCTTCTTGTAGCTTTCGTTTTTCTTCTTCAAATCCGTCCACTTCTTTTGAAGGCTGCTTTTTCTCTTCTTTTTCTTCATCGCTCAGCCACTCTGGCACCATTTCTTTACGCACAATCTTTCGTCCAGCTGTTTTTTTATTTTGCTTTGCTTCGGTCCAGTTCTGATATTCTTTCTGTTCATTTTTAGCTAAATTCATGGCATCTTGAACAGTTTGTACCTTTTTGCGCGCCCAGTGTCCAGCAATTTTCTCTACATAGCTCTTAGATAATTTCATATCGGATCTTAGCATAACATAGTAAATCAGAACATTTACTACCCCTGGTGAAAGCTTTTGGTTAAACATCACTTCTTCAATCATTTGCAAATCTGCTTTTGAGGGCTCTGCTCCCCCGGAAAACTCGATCAAAAGCTGTCGAGGAGAAGTCACTTCAAGCTGTTGAATGAGCTGCTCTTCTTTTGTCTGCGGCTGCTTTTCCTGCATGGTACGAAGCATAGGCGGCTGAATTTGTTCGCTTAGATTTGGAAGTGCTTCTCCATTTTCAAATTGGTAAAAGGACTGTGCTGCTTTTCTAAGCAATTCAATATCAACTTGATCGTTCTCATTTAGCGAATCGAGCACCACATTTTTCATTTGAAGAGGATCAATACCGTATAAAAAGGCTAGCTTTTCAATCGCTTGTTTTACTTTAGATGTAATAGACCTTTTCGAAATCATTGAATCTGTTAGACCTGCTAAAAATAAATCAAAATCAAAGGAATCCGGGCTCATCTCAATAGAAGCGCGTTTGGAGGAATCCACAAAGTCCGTTTGAGCATCAGGAGAAAATACATCCTTGCTTTCAGACTGAAAACTTGGAGCCAGCTCTGTTGCTTTAACTGATTTAAATACATCGTTAAATGAATGCGTCACATCTTTGAACGATTGGTCATCGACGAGTGAATCAGAAAAATAATTTTTTACTTTTTGAAAGATAGATTTTCCGAGTCGGTTATATAAATATACATTTAACACGCCATCGTTAAAAAACTGATGGGGCGTCAGAGGAGGAATGAGCTCATAAATGAACACACGAACATCATCTTCTTCCTTAATATATGTTTTTAACAAACCAATGCCTTCTAATTTTAACCGCTCATGGTAAATAGCTTTCAAATTAATTTGCATCATTGACATTAGATGAT
>Ga0209463_1001149_pt1 | contig 16827 bp, 18 predicted proteins | sample AgamicMgSfrz_FD_187169 | JGI IMG/M metagenome (GOLD analysis project Ga0209463, IMG submission 187169) | Agave microbial communities from Guanajuato, Mexico - Mg.Sf.rz (SPAdes) (version 2) | ecosystem: Host-associated > Plants > Phyllosphere > Phylloplane/Leaf | place: Guanajuato, Mexico... | reverse complement strand
GAGATAGCTGGAAAGGTCAGCTAGAGGATGGATATACGACATTAGAGTTTGATGTCTATGCTAGTCACCCACAAGCCAGCTTTTTGAGTAGGGGAGCTTTTATTATTTATACCGATAATCCAGATGGCTATGAGCTATTCAGGATTACAAAGACTACGGAAAGTCATGGATTAGAGGAAATAAAAACAGTTTATTGTGAAACAGCAGCAACCCAGGATCTAATTGGCCAGATTATTGAGCCAAAGTCTTTTGTTGGGGCCAGCTTATCCGATATAGTTAAATTTCTTTTGAGTAATACAGGATGGGAACTAGGCGTTTGCTATTATAATGAAATCATTTCAGTAGATTTTGACGATTACCCAACAGCTTTAGAAGCCATCCGAAATACGATTAAACAATTCGGTGCAGAAATTGAATTTAAGGTAGAATTCGATGGACAAGAGGTTGCGCGGAAAGTTGTAAATCTCTATGAAAAACGCGGCACAAAAACAGGTGTTAGCTTTGAATATGCAAGGAATTTAGAGGGTTTACGCAAAATTGAGGATGGAAACAAAATTGTTACGGCCATGATCGGCATTGCTAGTAATGAGGACAAAAACGGAAATCCAATTTTACTTATGAATGCTCAAAAGAAACCGCCAGAGGGTTTTGAAGTAGTGGGAAACATGATTGTGGATGTTAATGCCCTTCAGGAATATGGAAACAATGGCGCAAATGTAGTCGATAAATTTATTGATGAAACTGCAACAAATCCAGTAGAGCTTTTTGATAACACAATAGAAGCCTTAAAAAAAGTAAATCATCCCGTTTTTTCATATGAGGCAACAGTCGTAATGATGGAGCAGATAGAAGGATATGAGCATACAAAATCTTCTATAGGTGACACCATTTATATAAAAGATATTTCATCCGAGCCGCCTACTTATTTAGAAGCCAGGATTTTAAATAAAGAATTAAGTACCGTCCAAAAGGATAAAGGATCTATTGTACTTGGTGAATATGTCCCGCTTACAATTCAACCAATCCAAGCGGTAGAAAAGGCGCAGCGTACCCTTCAGTTAAAGGAAAAAGTATGGAATGCCACTATTGACCGGGCAAAAGAGGCCCAGGAAGGCGTAGAAGAAGTAAAAAAGCAAGTTCCTTATAAGGTAGAGCTTGTTTCTAGTAACGGCACAACATTTAAAAACGGCCTGATTGATACAGAGATAACAGCTATTGTCTACAAAGGAAAAGAGAATATTACCGATACACTTCCAAAAACCGCTTTTATCTGGACGAAAAAAGATAAAGACGGTTTTTTTGATGTGGCTTGGAATTATGAGCATGTAGGGATAGGTAACAAAATCACAGTTAGTTCGTTTGATGTTGTTCAACGAGCTGTCTTTACTTGTGATTTAGATTTACCAGAGGAAGAATAAAAAAATAGAAAAGAGTGAAATGATTATGGCGACAGTAGCTACAGGCAGTATGACGTTAATCGATGTAACAGATGCAAAACAACTAATAGCGTTTATTGGTTCATCACAACAAAGACAAGTTATTTATAATCCTAATGGCGGTTCATATACACCGAACTATGCCAGCTCAAATAATGTGTTAACACCTCAATTATATATTGCAGGGACTAACACGAATATTGCAGATAAAGCTAAATCAATTAAATGGTTCTATCAAACAAATAGCAGCGGCAATTTCACTGAAATTACAGCTAGTGATACAAACTATACTTTAGGAACTACAGCACCTAAAACATTAACGATTAAGGGAAATGTACTTGCTTCTGCTAACTCAATGACTTATATGTGTGAGGTTGTTTATACAGATCCAGACACGGGCTTTGATGTAACCACAAAAGCAGAATATGAAATTATTAAAGTAACAAATGGTACAAACGGTTCTAATGGTGCAGCTGGTCAAGATGCTGTAAGAGCTGTTGTTTGGACGCCAGACGGAAATGTTACACGTAATTCAAATGGGACTGTCAAAGCAACTGTTGATGTATACAAGGGAGCCTCAAAGGTAACACCTACAGCCTTTAAATGGTATATCCAAGATCCTGCTGCTACAACGTCAAGCGGTGGGGATGCAGATGGGGGTGCTGGTTGGCGTTTACTTACTTCTACATCAAATTCAGGAGTAACAGGCTATACAACAGATACAATCACTATTCCAGCAAGTGCAATTCCTAGTGTAGAGGCTTTCAAGTGTGTTGCAACATATAACAATGTGAAATATAACGATGTTTGTACAGTGGTAGATGTTAGTGATCCATATGTAGTTACAATTGTAGGAACAAATACTTTTAAAAACGGGCAAGGAAGTACAACTTTAACGGCTAAAGTATTCCAGGCCGGGGCTGAAGTAGATGCCGCAGGAACAGCATTTACTTACAAATGGTCTATATATGACGCAAACAATGTTAAAAATACAACCTGGAGTAAAACAGGAAAAACAATTACGGTTACGGCCGCAGATATTAATGTTCGCGGTAATGTAACATGTGATATAGATAAAGCTTAATAAAAGGAGCGGGAAACCGTTCTTTTTATTTGTTCTTGAAAGGAGTAAATAGCTAATGGCACCTTTAGCAACAGGGACATTTTCACTAATAGATATGAATGATGCTATTGTTTCAGGAACAGCACCAGAAAACCCTACTGTTGGGACGTTGTGGTTAGATACAAGTGTAACCCCTAATATGATGAAAAAATGGGGCGGTTCTTCATGGATAGATATAGGAGAACTTGATCCTAATTATTCAGATACGATTGAAAATATAAACAAGAGCATCGAGGACATTACAAGCGATAGCGTGATTGATTATACTGAACGGAAAATTTTAAAAGATCGTATTACTGAAATCATTGGCTATGTTATTGCGGATAATGCCACAACCTTGCCCGCTGCTGCTACTTTGGATAGCAGCGGGAAAGGGGAATTCTATACTGTTCGGAAACAGGCATTAAATGCGGGCATTTCAGCAGCTGATACAACTTATATTGCGGTGGCCACTCAATATACAAGTTTAAAAACCTATTTAGAAGGTCTTACACCTGTTGACGTTTGGGATCTATCCACGGCTAATAAATCAAAAACGATTGCTGTTACAAAATCCACGTTTAGAGATAAGTTTTTGCAATATGAAAATGCGGTTAATGCTCTAGTGGTTGCAACAGCTGCCAAGCAAAAAGAAAATACAGATGCAGCAGATCAAAAAGGGCAAGATGCTTTAGATGATTTGGGCCTTTATGGTGAGAAGTGGACCGATGCAGCAAATAAGGTCGGTTTATGGAAATATAAAAATGATGAAACAAAATTTAACGGTGGATCAGTAGCCACAGGAACCATTTTTGCACAATCTCTTTTACTAGCTGATTGGACAAATCTAGTTGAAAATCCTGACTTTGAAAATGATGCCATAGGCGAGTTTCCGAACGGTTATTATCCAAGTTATGAAGCAAATAGATCTAAAATGAGGGTAGAAGATATTTCTGGCTTTCAAAATGGGAACGGATCAAACAAAGCATTGGCCCTAGATGCTTTATCAAGCTCTAATAATAGCATCTATGTAAATAATCTTATACCTGTTAATCCTGGCGAGGAAATGTTTATCCAAGCAGAGGGCCGCTATTTAAATACAGCTGGTTCAGGTGATGGCCGAGTAGGATTTTTATGTTATGACGCTAAAAGACAATCATTAAACGTCTGGAATACACCTTTAAGATGGAATGAATCAACAAAAACAACTGCTTTTGTTAAGAAAAGTGGTTCTTTTGTTGTTCCTGAAGGTACTTCTTATTTACAGTTTTACATGAGTTTTTCAACGAATGGTGAAACGACAAACAAATTTTATGTAGATAATCTCAATTGGCGTAGAAAAGCGGGTGGCGATTTAATTGTTGACGGTGGGATTGAGGGCCGACACGTTAAAGCTAAATCAGTAGAGTTTGATAAACTTTCAGGTGGTATTGCTCAGTTTGGTGGAGCTGGTAACGGTAATGGAAGGATTGAGGTTTACAATGAGAATGATGAATTAATTGCTTCACTAGATGCGGCCCAGGGCGGATTTAGTGATTTGTATGTAGGTAATTTTGATAGTCCTACGGTGGTAGAGTATAGCGCAGATGATATAACCCTTTTTGTTTCTGACAGACTTTTAGATTATAGCGGGGCCATTGAACCTAATGACGATAACGAGGGAACGGGATGGACAAAGCCGCTGGCCACAGTGACAGAGGCAATAAGACGTATTCCAAAGTATTACGATGGCACGGCTACAATAAATGTAGCTTATAACTCTTTGATGTATGAAAGCTTTGAAATTAGCGGTTTTATAGGTTCAGGATCTATTAACTTATCATTAGGCAGTTCAAAGTTTTACGGGAACCCAGTTATTAAAAATAATTTGTTGAACGTTTTTTCTACTGGAGGAACCATTAATGGCAAAAAGCTTGATTATGCAGTCGTAAGCTTATTACGTAATTCTTATGTACGCTTAGAAAAAATGAAGGTGTACGGTAACGGCTCTAGTATGAACTATGATACAACAGCAGGGTTTACGGAAATGATTGATTGTGAAACCTACGGAGCTGATTTGGGAATTAGTTCTCGTTACGGTGGCCGCGTCTTCATATCTAACTGTAAAGGGAGTGCTGCAACCTACGGATTACACTGTTATGGTGGAGATATTTTTGGCCAGGGTACAGCTCCAAGCGGTGGAACCAATACTAAAGGTGAAGTAGCAGGGGGCCAGGTTCGCGGTGCCTTCAATTATGGAACAACTTCAGGTGGGAAAATGGATGCTCAACCTACTACTGTAACCATTGCAGCAAGTAGCGGTGATAGCTGGCGTGATAACTTTGGCGGTCAGTGGTACGGTCAAAATGAAGTTGTACAAGGAAAATGGGGCAGCTACGGTATATATCGTGGTTTATGGTTTTTCTCATTACCTTCTCTTACAGGCAAGACAATTACAAAAATGAGAATGTATGTACATCGTAAAAATGCGGGTGGGAATGCTGTACCTGTTACTACGTATTTTAAACCGCATACGTATACAAGCAAGCCGAGCGGTGCGCCTTCTTATCAGTCACCACAAACTACAGCAAGCTTTAAGTTGAATGAAGGGAAATGGATTACGATTCCTAGCTCATTCTATGCTGGCTTTGTTAGTGGATCTTATAAAGGCATTGGAATTTATATTAACTCAACTAGTCAAAACTATTATGCAAAATTCGATGCAACAGCAAAATTAGAAATCACTTATAAATAAAGACTGAAGGAGCAAAAAACATGAAATTTGTATCTTTAAATATTGAAAACAAAGTAGGAAACATCATTGAAAACATCTTGAATCAAACATCTAAACTTGATCAGTTTGTTTATACAACAGCAGAGGGTGAATATGGTGTTTTATCTGGTTTCCAGGTAGGTTATTGTGTGGGTGAAGATAATTTAGATCCTGATACTGTAACACCGCAAGTTGTAGCCAATTATTTAAAACCTTTCAAAATTGAAGAATTGGAACAACAATGTAACCTGGTCATTGCTTCAGGATTTGAATATATAAATGGAGATAAGTTTTTATATGGGCCGGATCAGCAAAATGATTTTTCTCAAAAGCAAATTTTACTTTTATTAAATCCAGCTTTAACTACCGTCCAAGTTCAAACAAAGAACAAAGGTATTAAAAAATATACAAAAGAAGAATTTATTAGCCTGGTGACATATGCAAATTCCTTTAAAGATCAGCTTATTAAGAGACTTGGTGATCTAACTAAAGTAATTGATGAAACAGAATATGAAGATGTCCAGGAGCTAAGAAATTTAACGTTTGTTGAAGATGTATCCATTCTTACATTAGATGCTGAATAAGCATCTTTTTTTAATTCTTAAAGGAGGTAATAAAGGTGGAACAAATTTTTAAATGGTTACTAACCGTTTCCGGTGGAGTAATCGCTTTTTTATTTGGAGCGTGGACACCCATGTTAAATATTTTAGTGGCGTTAATGGTTATTGATTATCTTTCAGGTATGGCAGCAGCATCTATAAATGGAGAATTAAAAAGCCGTGTTGGATTAATGGGTATTGCTCGTAAAGTATTTATTTTTGCAATGGTAGCGGTCAGTCATTTGGTAGATCTATTGCTAATTGAAAACAAAATTGAAGTTGGTTATCTAGCTATGAGTGTTGTAATTACCGCTTATTGCCTGAATGAAGTGCTTTCCATCGTTGAGAACACTGGAAAAATGGGTGTTTATGTTCCAGAACCATTAACCAAAGCAATTGTCGTTTTAAGAAGCAAGCCACAAAAAGAAGAGGGAAAACCTATTGTTACAGCTGAAGTCAAAAAGGAAGAAAAAGAAGAGGTTAAGTAAGTCGCTGTTTATACAGCGGCTTTTTTATATCAAAATTTTGAAAGGAAGATGAAAATGTATAAGTTTGAAAAATTACCGCAATTAGTTGATAAACGAGGAAAGTTAGTTCATAAAGGTTCATACAGCAAGCGCACAAAAACTATTACTACCCGTGTATGGCATCATTCATTAACTAAATTATCAGCTGGTGGATCTAAAATTGAATCATTTGCAGATTTTCATGTAAGAACAAACGGCTGGCCAGAAATTGCTTATCATTTAATCATTGATCCTAAACACGTTGTGAATGGCAAAGCCACTATTTATTACTGTGTAGATATTTCTAAGAAATCTTATCACGTAGGTAACAGTAATAACATTGGCTTGGGTATTTGTGTTATTGGTGATTATCGAACTGATAAACTCACTGATCCTACTGTTCATTCAATTATTGATCTTCATAAAGCTTTAGTTGCTGATGGGATTGGAAAATATGATAAAGCTCATAATGAAATGCCTGGATACTCTTGGAAAGCATGCTGCGTATTCGACTATAATAAAGCATTCAAAGATGTATTAAACGATATGCTACCAGGATCTAAACAACCTGATCCAGTACCAGGAGTATATACAATTCAAGAAGGCGATACATTTTGGAGTATTGCTTTAAAGGATGGAAAAGAAGGTATTACGGTTGAGGATTTAATTGCTGCAAATCCTGGTGTAGATCCTAGTAAGTTGAGCGTGGGACAAAAAATTAACTTTGGAACAGCTCAAAATTCATATACACCAAAGCCTGAAACACCTAAAAAAGATCAATCAGAATATAAATATCCTTTACCCTCTGAAGTACTTAAACCGGGATCAACAAATAAAACAGCAATTAAACAACTTCAGAATGCTTTAAATGCTGTTTATTTTAAATGTGGTATAGCAGATGGGATTTATGGAGCAAAGACAAGAGATGCTGTTATTCGCTTTCAACAGGTCTATTTACCATATGAAATTGATGGTATATATGGTGTAAACACTAAGAAGAGACTACAAGCTGTTTTAAAATCTATAAGCTAATAAAATAACAAGCTCACTATTAATTAATAGTGAGCTTGTTATTATTCCTATACTAATTTAATATTTCATCTAAAGATAACTCATGGAAATCAGCAATTTCTTTAATAACGTCTTTTCCTATATTCTTAGCGAAATCTGTTCTAGTTGCTTCATCACCCCAAGTTTCATCATTATTAAATAATAAGAATAGGCGTGGGATTATGAAACCGTAAATAATTAAAGAAGATGCAATTTTTTTATCTATTCTTAAATTAGGTATTGAACAACTAGGTCTTATATAACACTCTGAAGAGTCGTTGAAGATAAAATTTAATTTGTAATTAGCATACTTTAATAAAACATCTAGCGATTTAAAAGGGTGATATTTGCTAACAAAGGCTTTTGTAATAAGTAAGGAAGGGGTAACATCACTAGTTCCTGTTACTGTATGAGTTTCATCTGCGATGTTACCAATAAAACCAGCGATACTTTCAACTTCAAATCTCGGTTCGATAAGCCCATTATGGTTTTCATGTTTATAGAATAGCCAATAGAAAAGATCTGGGTCTAATCGGTAATCTGTAATATTAACTCCTTCTTCATTTTCAATCTCCTTTAAGTGTTCACCAAATAATCTCTTTACTTTATTTGTAGAGGTAATATTAGCTGTAAATAAAATTGAATAAACTCTACCCGTTCTTTCAATAAAGATTGTTTGTACGGTTTCAATCACAGTGCGTTGCTCTTTAGGTAGTATAGTACCATCTTCACCAAACATATTACTTTTTCGTTTTGAAGTTTCAACGTATGCTTCACGCACTAAATACCTTATGTTTTCTTGGTTTGGTAACGTAAAATCTAATATTTCTGTAGGTAATTGGTTAGACCTTCTCCACATTGAGACAAATTCTCTGTCACTTTGATCCAAATGTTGTAGTTTATCTTCTTCTACGTTGTTAATCGTAGCTGTGAAGCTAAGAGAAAAAATTCTTTCTTCTACTTGTTCAAGATTTTCTATATCTTCAATTATATTAAGTAATGTGGTTCCAGACATTATTTACCCACCTTTTTCAAATAGAGTGTAAGTTTACCAACATTTAATTTTACTAACTTAAAGTAAATTATATTAAAGATAAATCTCCAAAAAGGGTGACTTTTTGAATGAGATCCAATTTTCACTTCTAACTGGCATTTATGAGCTTCGAAAGTTTTAGGTTTTACAATGAACTCTGTCATGCTAATTAAGGGCTTTTCAATGTTTGAAGCATCTTCGAGTGTGTGTGTCCAATATATTCTTGCATTATGATGCTTGTCCTTATAAACATTTTCTATATTCATAGTTGATTGAGATAGCCATCCATTAGTAATTTCAGTATCATAATATTTAGGCCTATAAATAATAATTAAGTCACTCTTTATAAAATTCAAAATTTTATTGGTGATTTTATTTCCATCTGAAATTGATACATGCAGTTTATAAATTGCTTGGATATCAACCATATTACTTGAATCATACTTTAAAGATAGATTCTTAATGCTGTTTTTACCTGAAGGATTTCTAAAACCCACATCTATTTTTACGGGTTTAAAGAAAATTTCAAAAGTCAACCATTCTAAAAATATGACTGTAGAAGTGGCAACTAGTAATGTTATAGCTCCTAAAATTCCTACCTGGGCTTTTGGATTATCTACTCCTAGTTGAGTTAATACTGATACAAACCAAGAATTCTTTTTCACAAAAACAAACCATAGCGCACCAATGTTGGCTATGGCTTGAATGATTAAGGTTACAAAGCGGTTTTTCATGACAATACCTCTGGACCTTTAATTAGATAATCAATAATTGGATATACTTCTCTATCCACAACTGTATTTTCTATAGAAATCGTACCATTAGCGTATATTTTTATTTGTTCTAAACTATGTCTTTGGATATTTCCCGTAATTGAAAAAATCTTATGGCCATTTTCTAGTGCTTCATTAACTAATTCAAGTATTAATGAAATGTTAGAACTCCATAACGCTTCTTTTACGTCTTTTATGATTTCATCATTTCTATAACTTATCTCATTTTGAAATGTAATATCAGTTAAATTGAAACCTAAAGAGTTGCTTTGATGTATGAGTTGCGTGAATTTATAGTCAGTCATGATATGTTGTCTAATTTTATTCTTCAGAAGGTATTTACTGATGCTATTTAAAAACTCTCTATAACGCTCGGGTTCAATTTTTAAACCAAAGGCGTGCTCAGAGTTTCCAACAATGAGAGGAGCATCTATTTTAGAAAAATGAAATTTTTTATCACGTGATTCTTTGGAAAAAAGTTTATAAATTTGCACCTAATTACACCTCCTAAGTAATAAAATTATACCCATAATAATTAAACGTTATGTTTACTTTATTACTATTTTATTCGACAAAAGCATGAAGTGTTCCTATCTCAGAAGCCACTTTTATATGAATATTAATCTTGTTTCCTTTTTACTTATACATCTAAATAAGGAGAAAAGCAACATTTAAATGGTATTTATTACAAAAAACACGGTTAAATAATAGAATTTATTATTTATTTCGAGATTAAGAAAGCGCTCGTGAGATAAAAAGAAACACATATGGAGTGTATCATTCTCTTTGTCTTTCTTGTAAAAAATCTTAAAGGAATATTCTTAAATATATATATATTGCTCACTTAACATTAAACCAGCCTTTCCTTCTAAACCACAGAATCATACCTACCGTCATTAATACCATAACCCCTAAAATAATATAATATCCATAGTGCCAGTGAAGCTCAGGCATATTATCAAAGTTCATCCCATACAAACCTACTACAAAAGTAAGAGGGATGAAAATAGATGAGATAATAGTTAGGGTCATCATAATGGAGTTCATACGGTTAGCATTAATGGAAAGATAATTGTCTCTCATATCTGATGTCATGTCTCGATTGGCTTCCACCATATTTGTTAACTTTAATAAATGATCGTAGATATCATTGAAATAAGCTTTTTGATCTGCAGGTATATTTAAACGTTCAGAGTTAATAATTCGATATAATAAATCCCGCATAGGAAGAATTGTTTTTCTCAACTTCAATAAATCACTTCGAATATCAAAAACATCATCCATTAGCACAGCAATTGATTTTTTTGCGTCTCTACTTTCAATTTCATTTAGCTGGTCTTCAATTTCGTATACAATTGGAAAGTAATCGTCTACTAATTGATCTAAAACGTTATAGGTGAGATACGATATCCCTTTATTAAAGCCACTCGGGTGTTGGAGAAGACGTTGCCAAACAGTTTCGATACCTGACAATGGTTTGAAGTGAAAAGTCACTAAGTAATTTTCCGCCACAAATAAGTCTAATTCTTCAATATCCAAAGTTTTACTATTTAAGTAATGAAGAACTAAAAAGCTGTATCCTTCATAATAATCAAGTTTGGGTCGTTGCAAAAAATGAAAACAGTCTTCAATAGCTAAAGGGTGAAAATGAAAAAACGCCTCTAATATTTTTCCGTCCTCTTCAGATGGAGAAGAAAAATCTACCCAGAACCATTTAATTGAAGGATCAGATAAGTGATCAAGAGGTACATCTTGTTTTACATTTAAATCTTGTGTAATAGCCAATGTTCTAATCATGTTATTGCTCCTCCAAATTCTTAAAGTTCCTATACTGTATATTATTTTACATAAAATAAACGATTAAACCCACTGCTAACAAAATCAGAAAATTTTTTGATACCTTTTCCTTTTTTCTTCATTTGGATCTTTATTTCTTCCAAAATATCTATCTGTAAGAATAAAGCAACAAAGGAGGAGGAAACTTAGGATAATGTCTAATATTAAGAAATGAAAGAAATTATTTATGTCACCCAAGGGTATATCACCTCTTCTTATTGTTCACTGTTAACTGTAATAACGCTAGGTAAGCCTTTATCTATAGGTGTAAGGATTAATAGAGTAGAAAGAAATTAAGAACAGATCACTAATTTCCTGTGTAAAGAGAATACATAGATTTTTATAATTCCAAACTATATATGTCCCAATGACTACAAGAGAAGAGGGCAAAAAGAGATGCCCCATTTTTGCCCCACATAATTTAATTTATAATGATATATTTTGAAAATCAGAACCTAATGAAAGTTAATTAAACCGCTCTACAATAGCTTAACAACAAACTATGAAACCCGCTCGTTTTTTTAAGAAAAAGATGGGGTTTGTGAGTAAGCTATTGATATGAGAGGGGTTTAAGAGGGGGGATTAGGCGTTTGCCCCATTTTTGCCCCACTAATTACTTAGATAACGATCTAGCTTAGTAATGTTTTCAGATTCATATTTCTTTGTAATATGAAGATATACATCAGCTGTCATTTTAATGTTTGTATGTCCTAGCCGATCACTTACAAATTTAATATCAGCTCCGCTCTCTAATAACATAATTGCATGAGTATGGCGTAAACCGTGAGGGCTTATGTGATGCAGTTTAGCTTTGTTGGTAATAGCCTTCATAATATCGTTAATTCGAAATTCACTAAGCGCTTTACCATTGGCTTGGGTAATCATGTACTCTTGTTCAATATAATTAGCTCCATATTTAAGTTTATTTCTTTTTTGCCAAGTTTGATATTTTTTTAACTCAGTTACCAATGTATCATCAATACTTATTGTCCGCATACTGCGTTTCGTTTTAGGAGGCTTTACGCCGTGACTGCTCCGTGTTTTAGTGATGCTAATAGTTTTATCTTTAAAATTAATATCGTCCCAATGCAATGCAATTAATTCACCTTTTCTCATGCCTGTCCGCAAAAGGGTAATAGCTACGATATATTGATAAAAAGGGCACTGTTTTGCTGTATCCATAAAAATGGTAACTTCATCTCTTGTAAGATAATTAATTTTTCTCTCGGAAAGATCCTTTTCTTTTTTTATAGAGATATTTCTATATTTGTTGTAGGTTAGCATTTCTAGCTCTACCGCTTTATTTATAGCAATACAAAAAATCGAGTGAATAGCTTTTACTGTACCTAGTGAATAATTCTCAGTTAATCTATTGATGAATTTCTGATATTCTAGTCTAGGTAATTGATTAAGCTTGAAATCACCTAAGTAAGGGATAATTTGATTATTAACGTAGGTTTTTCTGTTTTTTAATGTTCGCAGCTGAACTTGACTACCATATACCTCGAGCCATTCGTTAAACCAATCTTTAATTAATTTTTCCCGGTTCTCTAAAAGGGAATGTTTGCCCAAATATATTTGTTTTTCTAATTCACTGGCTGCAAGTTTAGCTTCTGATTTAGTTCTAAAACCACCTTTTGATATTTCTTTCGTTTTTCCACAAGCAGGATCTACATATCTAATTCTGTATTCCCACTTCTTTCCTCGCTGGCGATAGCTTGCCAATCTAATCACCTCTTTAAAAAATATTAAGTCAATCGATAAGAATTTCTGTTTCACCTCCTTTAAGTAACTTGTGTTTAAAATTAGTTGTTTTTATGTATATGGATAACCCCGTTGGCGCTATAGAATATTTCGACTGAAGCAGGTTGAGCCTTTAATATTTTCTTTATTGCATATGATACCTCAGATTGTTTTACGTCTCTTTTAAGATTCGATATACTGACTTTTTCAGACTTTTCGCTGCTACTGTAAATAATCTTAGTTACTCCATTACTAAAAATTTTGATTGTATTCGTATCTTTACTTTGGTTTTTAAAAAAAGAAACGAACGTTTTTCTTTCTGCAGTTACATCTTTAAATCTCAAGTAAATCACCTCTGTTAGGAATGTATGTTCTGTTTTAAGGTAAAGTTAATCCTTCATTTACTCGTGAAAGAGTAAGTTTAGAGGATAATGGTTTAGAAGTTTAGCTTTTTAATCAAGCGCGGAATAAAGATTATACATCCCATTAATTAGACTCAGAGTTAAGAGGTAATTTTTCTATCATTAGCGGATCAAATCCTATTAAGTAACCATCGTAAAAAGTGCAAACACCATATTTTTCTTTATACCAATCTAATGCTTCTTGTAAAAATTTTTCTGTTACATTTAAAAAGGAAGCAGTTTCATATCGATTTGTACAATTATTATGAAAAGCTTCAATAAGACGAGACAAAAATAATATTTCGTTGTAGCCCCAGCGGCGAGCTAACTTTTCCTGTTTTCGGTTTACGATGCTATCCTGGTTAAGGATATTTCCAACAGTTGTAAAGTGGTGACCTAACTCTTCAGCTAAGATACAATATTTTTCTGTCTCATCCAGATTTTTATCAATTAGGATACGACCGTCATAGTATAGTCCTTTGAAGCCATGCATTAAAGGAATCTCATTCATAAGAATATTGCTGTATTTAGACTGTAACTTTTCATATGAACTTAACATTGAGTGTACTCCTTTTATTTATCAAACTGTTTGCTGAAGACATAATCGATATAGTTTAAAACTTCCTTCATTTTTTCTTCAGTTATATCTTTGCCTTCTAAATGAGCAGCAATTGTTTGAATAGGAGTGGGTTCCTTTTTATTGTTTAGCTTTTCAATTCCAAGTAAATAATCAAGCGAAACATCAAAATAATCAGCTAAAAATCTTGCTGTATCAATCCTTGGTTCTTCTTTATTATTTTCCCATTTGGAAATCATGCTTTTATTAATTGATGTTCCATATTGATCATTTAACGCCTTTGCTAACTGATCTTGAGTGATTTTACCTCTAAGCTTTTTTAAAGTTTCCCCAAAAGAATATTTCATTTCTTTACCTCCTTTTCTAACAATTTAGATGCAGTTTAATTATAAGTTATTTGTTTCGATACCGCAATATTTATTTCGATATAAGTTAATTAAGTTATTGACATCGAAACTTTTAAGATGTATATTTGCATTGTTAAGTTTCGAAAATGACAACTTATGAGGGGGTGATGAAGTGTATGAGATTAAACGGAGACATCTTCCTTATTCAAAATTAAAAGCTTATATGGTGGAAAATCGCATTACGCAAAAGGAATTGTCTAACTTACTTAAAATTTCAGCAGTTGCATTAAATCAGAAGATTAATGGGACTGGAGGAGATTTTAACTTGAATGAAGTACGTAACATATGTCGACATCTTAAAATTTCATCAGATGAGTATTTTATTGAACCTCAAGTTTCGAAAGTGAAAACAAAATTAATGGAGAGGATAAATAGTGATTAATGTTGAGATTGATGAAAATGAAGTTAGAGAATTGTACTTGAAAACTCTTAGAGAAAAAATAGATGAAGTTGACGCTGAACTTATATTTTGGGATACCAAAGAATTAAAAAGAAGGACCTGTATGAGTTGGAATACTATACAAAAAGAATTTTTCTTTGATCCCCGCTTTCCAAAAAGGAAAGTAGGGGGGAAGTGGTATATTTACGCTCCGAAAGCAAAAGAGTTTCTAGAAAATTGGTTGTTTGAACAATGTAACTTGTAAAAGGAGTGAAAGAATGAAATTTATTGAGGCTATTCATAGTCAATTATTGTGGAACAAAGAGCAAATAAATCGTTTGAGAGTAGAGCTACTCACATCAGATACACCAATAGCAATTGAAAAACTGATATACGGGTATGAACAGCAAAATTTAGCTCTATCTTTTGTATTGGAAAGGGTGGGTGAATAGGGAATGGAAATTACTCTTTCGTTATCTACTTTTTTGTTCTTAATGTTTCTAGGTGGTCCATCAGTAATGCTACTAGTCTTTTTAATAATCTATAACTCTTTCACAAGAAGAAAGGAAGTTTAAATATGAGCAGTATTTTGATATCTACTTTTAGGTATTTTTGTGAAACATGTGGCTATGAAACATTGAGTTGTAGCGTTGAGGTTAAACTCAAATGTTTATGTAACTTACTTGTTGAACATGAGGAAATAGAAGAAGTCATCAATGAAACTTATTAATAGATTAAGAGAGGGAAAAATAAAGGTGAAAAAATTAGTTAGTATTCAAAATGGGCAAGCTGTTACAGATTCTTTAACTGTTGCTGAAGTTTTTGGGAAGCGGCATGACTCAGTAATGAGAGATATTCGTAACCAAAAAGTGAAGTTAGTTGAAGCTGGAATGGACAAATTTATATTCCACAACTTTGTGGAACGTGAATATCAATCTCAACAAGGTAACTTTTACAAAAAATATGAATTAACAGAGGATGCATTTGCGTTAGTTGCTATGTCTTATGTCACACCAGAAGCAATGAAATTTAAAGTGGAATTTTTACAAGAATTTAAACGAATTAAAGCAGAATTACAAGGGAAACCCAAAATTTTAACGGAACGTGAACAATTAATGGCCTCTATGAAGCTAAGCATAGAAGCAGCTGAAGAAATTCCTGTAATAAAAAAGGAAGTAACAGATTTAAAGCGTGTCTTTTCTGAAGAACTAACCCTTAATCATGGCCAACAACAATCTTTGCATCATGAGATTAAGAAACGTGTTGAATCACTTATAGGAGATTATCAAGAATGCGGTTTTACCAAACAAAGAATGTATTCAGAGATTCATAAGAACTTGAGACGAGCATTTTCAACACCTAAATATATCTTTGTGAAACGGAAAGATTATCAAGAAGCTATCGCATGGGTCAAAGCCTGGAGACCATTATTATGAATCATAACCTAATTGATGTCTTATTGAGTGAAAAATAAAAGCCTCTGCTGCAACAGAGGCCCAAAAGAAAAAATTCCTACGGATAGTATAACACGAAGAAGGAGAGCTTAACATGGCTAAATATAGACAAGTTCATACAACTTTTTGGCAAGATCCTAAAGTTTTGGAAGAAATGACGCCAGAAGATAAGTATTTTTATTTATATCTTCTTACCAACCCAAACACTACTCAAATTGGTGTATACCAGATAACCAAAAAGCAAATGGCTTTTGATTTAGGTTATTCTACGGAATCGATTAATAGCCTCTTACATCGGTTTATTACACTGCATAAACTTATTAAATATAACGAGCAGACAAGAGAATTAGCTATCCTTAATTGGGGTAAGTACAATTTACATAAAGCTGGAAAGCCCGTAATTGACTGTGTAAATAAGGAACTAAAAGAAGTAAAAGACAAAACATTGTTACTAGATATCATGAAGCATATTCCTAACGATTCAGTACTTCAGGCTTTTTCACGACACGTAGACGATACGCATAACGATACGTCAACGAGGAGTGGACAAGAAAAAGAAGAAGAAAAAGAAAAAGAAAAAGAAAAAGAAGAAGAAAAAGAAGAAGAACTACTACTACCTGAGAAAGATATGGAATCGGAAGTAGGTAATCCGTCAGAAAGTGAAGTAAGTAGTCGTAGTAGTTATCAATCTATTTTTGATTTTTATCAACAAAATTTTGGAATGCTTAATCCGTTTATTAGTCAGCAAATTCAACATTGGATTGACGATATGGGAGAAG
>Ga0209463_1001148_pt1 | contig 16841 bp, 26 predicted proteins | sample AgamicMgSfrz_FD_187169 | JGI IMG/M metagenome (GOLD analysis project Ga0209463, IMG submission 187169) | Agave microbial communities from Guanajuato, Mexico - Mg.Sf.rz (SPAdes) (version 2) | ecosystem: Host-associated > Plants > Phyllosphere > Phylloplane/Leaf | place: Guanajuato, Mexico... | reverse complement strand
CCGAGATCCGTTTATATCCGCGTGTATAGCAATATTTTGCACAGTATCTTTAAACAAACCTCTTTCAACACGTGTACCTTTGTACTCATTAGTTGTGAGTTTTTGTTTAACCTGTGCTAAGCTTTGAATCTGTTTAATATCAGCACTGATAGAAGATGTTTTGGATGTGTACGCTTCATTCACATCTGTCACGACAATGCCATATTTAGCTGCTTTATCTTGAATGTTTTTAAGCAACTCAATAAATGGAATTTGAATAAAATTTTGCTTCGCTTGTTTTCGAAGTTTAGTTTTTCCATTGTTTTTTAACTCTGATAAATTACTCGAAACAATTAAATGAGTAACTCCTTGTTTTTGACAGTTTTCCAAAATGCGTTTCGAAAGCTTATGAAACTCGCTAAAAAAATAGTTGTTTCTTTTTTCATATAAAAATGAACGGTATCTTGAAAGATACATTTTTCTTTTTTCATCTTTTAGAGTAGAAATTTCTTCATTGATTTTAGCCATATGACGATTAAAATTTGCGTTGTACGTTTTATAAGGTGTTCCATCAATTAGTAGAGAAGGAGATTCTTCATCTTCTGTATAAAGAGTAGCTAAAATATTCACACCTAGATCAATAGAAGCTGCTTTATACGCAAGTTTCTCATTAATTTTAGGTAGTACATTTTCATAAGCAATTAACAAATACACATAGCGATTAGAAAGATGCACCGCAATGTTGTTGATATTACTTAAATCCCCGACAATTTTTTCTAATGCTGAATGATTAACACGTGTATAACGCATTTTATTGGCTAAATTAATGCCAATTTTATTTTTCTTTTTAACCGTAAAACTTTTGTAACTGTCTGTATGAAGCGTGAAATGATTGGTTTTGCTTAGTTTTTTCGGTTTAGGAGGTTTGGCTTTTGTATCTCCTTGGTTTAATTTGGTGAAAAAACTTTTGTAGTTTTTCTTTGCTTCTTTAATCGTTTGAACCAAATTATGAACTTTTAACGTTTGACCTACTTTAATCAAATCATTCATTAGTTGGTTGTTTTGAAATTCTTTTCGAATGATATTCGCTTGTTCTTTGGCTTTACCACCTTCATTGCCCGCAATAACAGCACGCATTGCTTCTGGATTTGTAAGATTTTTAAACATTTTTTTATCATGTTGCTTAAAATCTTGATGAAGTAAAATCAACAGAATATTTTCAAAGTGTTTGGTTGCATACAATTTTTCTTTTGCATACGATAAGAAATTAGCATCTTTAACACGTATCTTAACCGTTTTCAAGTTCTTTCACCTCCTTGTTTATATTGTTATTATATACAAAAAAAACCACTTTATTCAAGTAGGTTTTCCTATATTTTGATAATTATTTTTCAACTGTTAAAACCCTCCTTATTTTTTTTATGACCTTAAATAGTATTATAGTACATATTTATATTATTTTACAGACGTGCTAAAATGTTATTTAGAAATATTGTTGAGGAGGAACATAAATGGCAAAATCAAAAGAAAAAGTTATTTTTGCTTGTAAAGACTGCGGACACGAAGAACCAAAATGGTTCGGAAAGTGTTATGGTTGTGGCGGATGGAATACAGCAGTTGAATCAGTAGATTATACAAAAAATTCAAGTGCTGCGAAGGGCGCAAAAACTATTATTACAGATGGCAGTTTAAAAGCAAAGTCCTTAGATGAAGTTTCAGAAGTACAATACGAAACTATTTCTACAGGTATTGAAGAATTTGATAGAGTTTTAGGAGTTGGCGGACTCGTGAAAGGGGCGCTCGTTTTAATCTCAGGTGATCCAGGTAAAGGGAAAAGCACAGTTTTAACCAGTATTTGCCATAATGTGTCGGAAAATGTCGGAACAGTTTTGTATATTTCTGGAGAAGAATCTGAAGGTCAAATTAAAAAACGAATTCAAGAAAGAATGAAACTTTTTCCTAAAAATTTAAAAGTTTTACATACGAAAGATATTGATGTAGTAGAACAAAACGTGAACGAATTAAAACCTGTTTTATTAATCGTTGACTCGATTCAGACGATAGGCTCGGCTGATGTGACTTCAGAACCAGGAAGTATTTCCCAGGTAAAAATGTGTACTGCTCGACTCGTTAATATCGCCAAAGGACAAGGAGTTACAACTTTTGTCGTAGGTCAAGTTAACAAAGATGCCAATATCGCTGGTCCTAAAATGCTTGAACATATGGTTGATACGGTATTACATCTTGAAGGGGAAAAATTTAATGATTTGCGTTTATTGCGCGTTAATAAAAACCGTTTCGGTAATACAAATGAACTAGGTGTATTTGAAATGAAAGAAGAGGGGCTTGTTGAAATCAAAAACCCTTCGGAATACCTTCTTGCCAATCGTCAAGCAAATGAGTCGGGTTCTGCGATTGTATGTATTAGCGATACGCGTCCGCTTTTAATTGAAGTGCAAGCACTTGTGTCGCCTCCTGTTGTTCAAAACGCGATCCCAAGACGCACAAGCAAAGGATTTTCACGTGATCAACTTAACATTATTATCGCGGTACTGGAAAAACGTTGCGGAGTTCCTCTTACATATAAAGATATTTACGTAAACGTCGTTGGTGGTATGGATATTTTTCAAGAACAAAGTGCGGACCTTGGTGTGGCGATGGCGCTTTATTCAAGTGATAAAAACATTCCGCTTGATCCGCAAACAGTTATCATTGGTGAAATTGGATTAACAGGAGAAGTTCGCCCTGTTGGAAACATTGAACAATTGGTGCGAGAAGCAGAAAAAGTAGGATTCACAAAATGTATTTTACCAAATCGAAATTATGATCGTGTAAAAGATAAAGTGAAATCAATGAGTGTGTTCCCTGTGGATACGATTAAAGATGCCATTGCCATTTTATTTGGAAAGCAACCGAAAAAATAAAAAGGATGTGTTTAGGATGCATTATGTTGATAAAGACGTGCTAGTAGATAAACGTTGGGATACGTTGAAAGAATATGTAGCTGCTGAAATGAAAACAGCAGCTACAGAGGAACAAGTATTTTTGCAAAAAATGATGGATCACATGGAGGAAATAGATAAAGAGGTGAAACCGATCCTTGATATCGAAGTTCGGTATAGCGATGATATTATTGATGAAAAGCGCCCGTATATTTTTCATGTAAAAACCGAGAAATACAAATCGTTATCCAAAATCGATTTAAGCCGACAAGAAGCGCTAGATTATGCAAATGAACTTCGTGAAAAATTTGAGTTTCATCGATTTTCGATGCAATAAAAAGAAGATGATTTTTCATTAGTGGGTTCGGTTGAAAGGTGCAAAAAGTAAATTAGATTAGTAAAAAGAGATGCAATTCGCATATGAATTGGTATCTCTTTTATTTTATGCTCATTTCAATCCGAAGTATGCTCAAATGGTCTTAACGATACCGCGAATTTATTTTTGAAGGTAAATGGAAAATTTATGCTAAAATGAATATAGAGATTGTGAAACAAGATTCTTAAACTAACGGAGCAGGATTGAAAAGCAAGACATCATTTTATTTTTTAGGAGGGCTTATTATGCAGAAAAAGGCATTAGTAATAATTGATATTCAAAATGATATAACAAAGAATTACAAAGGTATCATTGACAATATCAATAAATCAATTGATTGGGCGATCGAAAATAATATTTATGTTGTTTATATAAGACATGAGAATTTGTCACCTGGTACGAGAACGTTTAAAACAGGTACACGAGGTGCGGAATTGGCTCCAGATTTGAAAAAAGTATCAGAAAATGTTTTTACAAAATATAAAGGAAACGCATTAACAAGTGAAGAATTCGCAGACTTTATTAATATAAATGAAATAAACGAATTCTACATCACTGGAGCAGATGCTGTTGCTTGTGTTAAGTCAACTTGCTATAATCTACGCAAATCGAACTATGGGGTTAGCGTATTATCAGATTGTATTACCAGTTATGATAAAAAGAAAATTGAAGGCATGATAGAATATTACAAAAGTAAAGGATGCAAGATAATTAGTTTGAATGACTTATTGATTTGAGTGCGTTAGTTATTTTATTGTTAATATCAATTTGCACCTCTCAACCGAACCCGTCAATTTTTCCTCCAAACGACTTTTTTGGTATATACTAACAGTACATTGATGCATGAGAGGGGAATTCGAGGATGAATATCACCAGTTTGGCACGAGTTCAAGTAGAGGAAATAGTAGAAGGGAACATTACATTTTTAGAGTCATTTGAAAAAAATGGTATATTGGATGAAAAAGTGGAACATTTTTGGTTTGAATATCGTGATAATGATGAAACATTTCCGTTTACATTTAAAGCTACGTTTACACGAAACTGGCTTGATGAAAAGGATAAAACACCAATTGTGGAACTAGGTTTTTCAACAATTATGGCAAAAAACGGTCAATTTCGTTCTTTTGGAAATGATGTGTTAAAAGATGAAAAAAGAAGAAAAGAAATTCAACAATTTTATTTTAAATTTGAAGCCTTTTTACTAGAAGAAATGAACAAACAACCGATTTCTTTTGGATTTAAACGAGATCAACATCGTGAACTTTTTGAAAACTATTCATTCTTTTTAAAAAACAAAGGCATCACGCACTCTGGACGAAATGAAATGGTTCCGAATTTAGAATTTGAAGAAAATACACTATGGGATTCTGAAGAAGAATATAAACAATCTTCCTTTATTGCAGAACGGAGACATGCAAAGTGTTACATTCGTTATTTTTTACAAAAAAACGAATGTGATCCTATTGTAAAAGCATTTTTAACGTATGTGTTGCACAGCAATAAAACAGTACGCATTACACGTGATACGTCTTTTTGGAACTATACGTTTTGTATTCGACCAGATATGTTAACCGAAGATACCAACACGTTATCTAAACTAGGTCAACATATTTGTTATGATTTTGATAATGATCAAGATCGCCTTTCAGCCATGAAATATATATTCGATCTGTTTTCTACGCATGGCATGGTCAACATTTGTTTAGATAAAACAACATTAAAACAATTGCATAATCGAGAAAGTTTCATCGATGAAAACCCTATGTTAGCATTATTTGAATTACATGAAATGATCGAAAATAAAAAAACAGACAATACACCTGAAAATTATCAAGAATTTGAAGAAAAATACAATAAATTTTTAAATGGTCTTTTAGATTTGTATAACAACTATCAAAAAAATGAAAAATATCAGAAACGAGCACAGCGAGTTAAATCACTATGGCTTAAATATATTAAATAAGCAGAGAATATTTTCTCTGCTTTTTTTCATATTATCGTTCCTTTTTATCTTTATTTATGCACTATTTTGGCACAAAAATTTCATTATAAAATAAAAAAACCTCTCTAAAATGAGAGGTTACTTAACAGCTTTTAAATTATAAACTGGTTTCATAAAGAAATCAATATCAATTAAATCTGTGATATTTTCTAATATCATTTTTGGTTTTTTATACACCATTGGTGATTCATCGAGTGTATGTTTGTTAACAGATGTTGTAAATACGCCTTTCATTGATTTTTGGAAAATCTCCAAACTTACTTTATGAACAGCGTCTGTTCGACTCATAATTCGTCCTGCTCCGTGAGGGGCGGAATAGTTATGTTCACTTGTGCTTTTCCCTTTTCCAATTGCGCATCCATATACCATGTTAAAAGGAAGAATGAGTTCTTCTCCTTCTTTGGCAGAAATGGCACCTTTTCGTAGAATATTATTTTCAAGATCAATGTAATTATGAACAGATTCAATTTTTTTAAGCGAATGAATATCTTGTTTAAAATATTTACCGATGATAATTTCAGCAATAATTTCTCGATTTAACGCTGCAAAATGTTGTGCAATGGAAAGATCTTTAAGATAAGCTTCTTTGTGTTCTGGTTTTGATAAATATTCAAATCCTTTGTATTTTTCTCCAAATAATTCTTTCATATTTAATTTTGCAATATTCATATGGCGTTGAGCGATTTCAAATCCAAAATTTCGTGACCCTGTATGAATAACAAGCCAGTAATTATTTTGATCATCCCGATCAACTTCTATAAAGTGATTCCCGCCACCGAGGCTTCCTAAACTTCTCATGACATAGTCATAGTTTAATTCTAGTCTTTCTACCGCTTCTGCAATTTCTTTTGGTTCATCTACTGGTTCGTCATGTACATTCATGCCAATTGGAATATGTTTTCGAATAAATTTATCTAATTTTTCTGGTTTTACCGTTCTCATTTTTCCAAGGTTATATGCACTTACGCCGCAGCCAATATCAACACCTACGATAGATGGAATAATATAATCGTTTAACGTCATTGTAAAACCTACCATTACGCCACCGCTTGACATATGACAATCTGGCATGACGACGATATTGGAATCTTTAAAACACTCTGTGTCCAATACTGTTTTTAGCTGCGAGATGACATTTGTTTCTACGTAATCGATTAAAATTTTTCCATTGTTGTGTTTTCCTTTGAATTCTATCATTCATAAACCACCTTTTTTACATTTTATTATTCTTACGATCTTTATTATACATCAAAAATACCACTCTTGGCAGTTTATTTCATGATATACTAAAGAAAACCTTAAAAGGATGATTAAAATGGACTTTGAACAATTTGGAGAATACGCATCATCTCACATTTGTGAATACACTGATTTTTACCGCGAGTTTGATTTTGAACAATATGGAAGTGGAAAAGAAAAAACACTTGAAGCATTATTTACAAACAAAAATACGTTTGAAAAACCATTATTGTTACTTTGTTTTGATGAGGAAGTACATTCAGATGAATTAATGGTTGAAACGAGATTAGAAACAACTTTAGATGAAAACGTAATGCTTTATAAAATGGGTCCGTTTGTTCCTCATTGTTTCCCTTTTGATGAAGAGTTGATGATGGTAACAATTGAAGATAAAGAAGGAAATAGTCGAAAATTTAGGTTTTGTTCTGAGTTTTATTCACTAGAAGAAGAGAAAGATAGTTATCCTGAAAAATGGGAAATCGTAAACAAAATACTCCAAGAAAACAACATAAGAGTAAATGAATTTGAGACATTTTTAATTTCGCACCAATAAAAAAGATGCCTTTACGCATCTTTTTTAATTATAACAAGTAAATTTCCGTTTTGATCAATTTCAGTTGTTTGATTGTAGTTAATTTCATCCGTCCCGTCCCAAGAAGCATAAATGGCTTCTTTTGCTCCGTTTATGTATTCAATATCGATATAAACAATATCATCGAAGCATTTCGTTCGTTCAAATGGTTGCCTCTTATCTTCCATCCACAACCCTCCGATTTGGTCAGCATCTTTTGCAATAAAAAATTCGATGACAGAAGCTTCTTTATATCGTTTTGGAAATTCACGTACATCATATTTCATTTTTTCTTCGGAAACAAGTATGTATTTTATAAACTGAGGTTGTATTAAAAAAACTTCGCAATTTTCGTAACAAAGTTCAATCTGTTTTATGGATGATAAATCTAATTGCATCAATTAAACTCCCCCTTTTTGCTTTATTACACTAAAAATCCGCATATTGTTGCGGATTTTTTATAGTTCGAACATCTTAGCACCTGTTAAAATAAGAAGTCTTATTTGATCTAGTGTCATTAAACTCTCTTTTAATATTTCTTGTTTATATGTAAACTCTTCTTTTTTTTCAGAAGGTTTACTTAAACGAATAACTTCAGGACCTCCAAACTCGGTAACCATGTAGTAATCATGAAACATAAGTTTAGTAGAAGCATAGACAGAACATCTTGCAATTACTGCTTTTCTCCCAAGTCTTTTTGAAGCATGTATGCTTGGTGTTTCAAGATACATCCAGTGATGAGGATTTCCTTTATCACTAATCGTTTTAAACACATCTCCTTCGTCGCTAATGAGTTGCCAATCATAAGGCAATGTTTGTTTAATTTTTTCATCAAAAAGTTCTCTACACATTCACTTTTCCTCCACTAATTCTTTTTTAAAATTATATCACATTTTGCTTTAAAAAAAGTATAATAGTGGTAAAGGAAAAGAATAGAGGTGCTTTATTTGAAAACTAGTTGGGAAAAAGAATTAGATGAAAACTTTTTTTTAGAACATCCTTACGAAGAAATTGAACCTATGGAAATAAATCAACCTATTTGGAAAAATGAAAAAGAAGTCTTAAAAGAATATCAAGTAAAATGGGATAAAGCAGTACGAAACAACAAAACAGCGTGGATTTATGATTTTAACCAAAAGTTTTTAAGCATTTTAACAAATCTCACGATTAGTGATGTAAAACATGATGAACATGGTCGAACATATTCCATGGGACTTACCCATCCTGATTATGAAGATGTTAGATTTGGTATAGTGACAGATGGATATTCTTATAGTTTTTCAATGGCGCTCGAACTTCTTGTATATGGACAGCCTGACATACCTTATACAGTGGATCATCACCTTAGTTCGTTAAATTTCACCCAGCAACAATTAATGGATAAGTTATTAAAATCGGTTCATACATTTCCAATTGACATGTATCAAAAATTAGAAAAAGAATAATAAAAAAGCAGAGAATATGTTCTCTGCTTTTAATTTGTTTGAAACATTCTTCTTAGTCGGTATCTTTGAATAATTTTTTGATCTTCTTTTGATAATTGACCATGATATTCTTGGAAAAAATCTAAAATCTCATAACATTCTGTTTGAATAAACTGGGTTGTAAAAGAGGAATATTTTTGTTTCAACATGTGATCTATTCTAGTTAGCAGTGTTCGAGTTGTAGCATACTTAGAGTTTGTTACCTTTACGTTTAACACACTTCCTGCTTTTACTAATTTTTTTATAATATTGATATTTCGATGATTTTCCATGCATTCTAACAGAGCATTATTTCCATTTGTTGCAACAAAAGAAGGAACAGCACCTTTTTCTAACAGATAATCGATCATTTTTTCATCATCGTGAAAAGCCGCAATCATTAACACATCATTTTTGCCATCATTATACGTAATGTCCGCTCCTTTTTTTAATAAGTCTTCAATTTCTTGAATCACATTTTTCCCACTTTCATTAACTACGTATAACAATTCTTCGTTTAATTCTTTCACTTTTATCCTTCCTTTCTGTTTTATATTCTTTTTTTATTGTAACAGAAAAAAAGTTTATGGATTCCATAAACTTTTGCTTATTTAGGCGAAACGCTTCCACCTCGATACACTTTGTGCGTTCGTTGCGATTGAAATGTTTTGCATGTCTCTGTTGTTTTTGTCTTAAGGATATGAATTTGACAAATTTTTTGTTGATGATACAAGCATTTACTACAGCTTTTTTTTCCGTTGATAGAATTTGTAATTCCTTTTTTTTCTTTTATGCACTCTCTCACTTCTTGTTTCATTTCATACACCTCGACTGTTTTATTTTGCCGAAAGTATAACATAGTGTAGAAAAATCGCTATCTTTTTCCAAACTTTTTGTTTATACTGAACTTATTCCATTTTATAAGGAGATTTTACATGATTAAAAAAGTAGATAAACGACACATACCGCAACTGGAAGAAAAATTAGAAGCATATAAAACACAACAGGAACTTGAATCAAAAGAAATACTAGAAGGATTAGGAAAATCTGATTTAAAAACACTTTTTCGTTTAATGGCGCCCCCTGACCCAAATAGCCCAGAAAATAAAATCAAATTATTAGAATCCATTTTACTTGAAATAAAAGAAAATGAAGTTGCTTTACTTGAAACGCATGATCAATGGATGTTAGGGGAAGATTTTAAATATTACCTATAAGAAAAACGACCATATGGTCGTTTTTTAGTGCTTTAACTGGCTAACATAGAATAAACAATATTATAAACGCCTTTATCATTTGCAATGTCTAAAAAAATATGACGATGCAAAGGATCAATATCTTTAGGAAGTTCTTTGCTTTTTTCCACTAGTTCAATGGTACGAAGAGGCTGGTATAAATTTGTATAATGCTTTACTTTTTCTACAAAGTATTCTTTTTCAGCAATTTCTCCGACTTCTTCCACTTGGTTTTTAACACGCGTACTGGTGTCAAATGATAATAGATCATTCAAAGATGTTTGTTTTAGTTGTTCAATATGTTCATCTGTTGCATTTAATGTAGAGCGGGCGATTGTATAATACGGATTTTTATATTCGTATTCTTGTTCTCCAATAATCACACCTAATACATCTTCACCTAACATTTCTACTTTAACAATTGTTCCTAACATCTTCATTCCTCCTAAAATTTGGATTTACATACCCATTATAGTCAAAAAAAGGACTATGAGTGAAAATAAAATATAATTCTTTATTTTATTCTCCAATTCATTATATACTTTAGGTAGAGGTTAAAAAGAAAGGATGCATGTGAATGAACACATTACAAACAAATGTCCTACACCATTTGCTTCAACACAAACAACAAATTATGAATAAAGCCGTTATATACATAGGAGAATTATTTGTTCGCTATCGAAAATATAACTTTTCTCCAGGTTCTTCATTTGGATTACCGTTACATGCATTAAAAGAAGAAGAGGCTTTTCATTTTTCTGAACTTAAACTTGTCAATGATTTATTGCAATTTCCTAACGGAGTATATGATAAATCAAATGACGAATTTTTAACACTGGAAACGAATATTAATAATAAAGTATTCACTTTGTTGTCAAACGAAGCGTACGTTTATTATGAACATGTATATGAAGATCAAAATAAACATTTAACACATCTTCAGTTAAAAAGTTTATTAAAAGATAATGAAAAAGTCCTTTCTTTACAGAAGCAGTTAGTTGATGAAATTAAACAAAAAAATTTTCGAAGCATCTTTGATCAAAGTTTACTTCTTTCTTCTGAACTAAATGAACATTGGCAAAAAACGCGAATAAAACGAGTAGTCAACAATAAAAAGTAGGCTATGCCTACTTTTTATTGTTGAAATGCATGAGGACCAAACTCCGTTAATAACCGAACTCGTAAAGGTGACTCTTTTACAAGAAATTCGCCGAATTTGTTCGAGAAATCGGATTTTTCAACAGTATTAATAACAAATTCAACAAAAGGGTCTTTGGATTCGACATCAATTATATCTACAATATCAGGACCAAAAAGAATAACCCAATTTTTTTCATCTTTGTAATAAGTAGCTTCGATGTCAAACCCTCTTTTTTCAAAATATATCTTTATAGCATAGTCTATATCTTCCATATTTTTAAATACAAGCGTCACTTCTTGATAGACTATTTCCATTTTTCCTTCCTCCGTTTTATAGACTTTTCCATATTTCTACTAGTTCAGGGTCTAACATATCTTCGATTCCTGGATATTCTTTCTTATTTTGTTTTATCTCCCGCAAAAAAGGATGAAATAATTTGTTTATATTTTTCTTCTCTTCTGGCGAATAATTTTCTAAAAATGAATGAAATTGATTTCCCTTTAGAGAAAAACTTTCAATCTTCAACGGTGTTTGAATATAGTAACGCCAATATTCTCTTTTTACCATTATGATCAACTGGGTTTCATCGTTCACTTTTGAATAAAAATGTCGATTTCCCAAAAAATTGTCAAATTCAAATTTTTCTTGAATAGCTCCAAATTTTATCGGTGTTATATTAAATTGATGAGGACCAAACTGAGTTAATAATTGCACCCGAAGGGGTGATTCTTTTACAAGGAAATCTCCAAATTTATTTTCAAGAGGTTGATTATCGTATGTTCTCTTTAACCACTGTAAAAGAGGTATATCTGTTTTAGAAAAAACATCTTCCCAATTGTTTCGATCAATAGAAAGAATCCAATATTTTTCTTTTGCATTAAAATAAAACACGAACATTATGCCATTTTTTTCAAAAAAAAATTGAATATAATGCATTTCATCTTTTTGCACTTCTTTTAAATTCATTGATATATTTTCATAAACGATTTCCATTTTTTCCTCCCTTTCAAAAAAGGTGCTTAAAGCACCTTTTTATTTACATTTAATGACTTCAAGTGTTTCACTTTGTAAATCAATTAAAATAATGTCTTCTGTAACATATTCAGGATTAATGTTTTGAACGTAACAAATGCCAAAAAGAAAATTTAAAACTTTTTCTTTTACTTTTGGATGAACACCTTCGAATTTAATGATAAATGTTTTGTTTTCTTTTATTTTTGTTGGAATAATTTTAGTCATGTTATCAATCGTTTTTTTATCTTTTTTTCTCATTGGAATAAGATTAGATTTAATACGTTGAAATGTTCCTTTTATCTTTTTATAATTTAAATAAACAAATAAAGCAGCTGTTCCTATTAACCCAATAATTATTTCCATTTTTCTCACCTTTTCTATTTAATATGATTTTATTATAAATTAAAAAGAAGCTTTTGCTTCTTTTTAATAATTAACATTCCACACTTGACCATTTTTATCCGTGTATTCAACTTCTACATATTTCAATGAATGACATCTTCCATCAAAACCGTTATAAGGGACATCTAAATTCCCTGAATAATGTTCAAGCTCATGAGAATCACTATATTTTTCTTCTAATTCAATTAATTCATCAATGACCCATTCATCAAAATCTTTTTTAGAATATGTTGTAATTTCAGTTATGTAATCTGCATCATTGGAGTCGGCTACAATCGTCACTTTTACCGTGTTTAAACTTTCTTCTTTTTTCGATAACGTATATTTCATTTAGCATGTCCCCCTTTTGATTTCTTCTTTTATTATACCATTTTTAGCTTTCAATTAACACAGTTAACATCAAAAAAAGACTAGAGTTCTAGTCTTTTTTTGATGTTAACTGTGTATCTTAAACGAAGATATCCGCCTTGTTCAACTTTTTCCATATGTACAACATGTTCTGGTTGAACAAGCATTTCAGTTGTCAAGTGTTGGTCAGAATTGTCCCATCTTGTTGCCCAACCTTTAAATTCTTCTCCATTTAAATATTTTTTCATTTGATTCAAATTAACATAAATAATAATTCCATTCATGATATACCCACCTTTTTTAGCTATAAAATAATAATCTTAATTTATCCTTTGAATGAGAAAGAAAAGCTTGTTTTATTTTTACATAATTTTTTTCTTCGCAAAGATATTTTAACTGAGTTTCCACTGTCATATCAGGTGCTTTTTCATTAGAAACTGTCAGTTCAAAGACAAATCTTTTCTCTAAATTCGGAATTCTTGCTTCAATTTTCATTGTTTCATTTAACGCATTTGTAGAAAAAACAAAGTATGGGAAACCCCAAAAGGTTGTCTCTTTTTGGAAAATTACGTCTTCTTTATGTTCAACTTTATTGATTTTTTCTGTTTCTGCGACTAAAAAATGAATTTGATGCAAAAGATTTTCTTTTATTTCTTCATCGTATAAATCAAAAAGTTTATCAATGGATAAAGGGAACCTTGTCTCTCCTTTAAAAATTCGTTCTTTGAATTTTCCATCTTCCATTTCATATCCAATCAAAAATACTAAACTATAGGCTTCAATTTTAATATTTGCATACGATAAGAAACGAACTGATTTTTTTTGATTAATTTTTATTTTATGATTTGAAAAAGAGATCTCCAATTTGCAATTCCTCCATGTTCCCTTTTGTTTATTTTATCATAAAAAAGACGTCAATGGACGTCTTGTCGAAAAATATACTGTGTTTATTTAGGTTGATTATACAAAGCTCGAATGCGGTATTTGCTATACATTTTGTAAATTTCAGGACTGAAATGATGTTTTTTATCTCCTAGCCACTTTTCTAAATTTCCATTTTCCGCAAGATATCGAAACAACAAATCACCTTCCATGTCCGCACAAATAACATTAGGATATTTGGCAAATCCTTCTTCAAACACTTCTTTGTTTTCTTCTCGTGCTGCCATGACAAAATAAAAATAACTGTACTTCATTTGCTGTTTAAATTCTCTTACGCTTTTGATGCATAGCACGCACAACACGCAAACACTCCCAATGAGTGCAATAATCGAAACCCAGTCACTTACAAAAGGAAGCATCGACGCAAGAGAGGCACCTGTAATAATAAATCCTGTATAATAAAATGTTTTTCCAATATTTAAACTTACAATATTGGTTTTTAAATGAAGACGATCTACAAACTTATACTGCGCTAATCCTAAAACAAGATACATAATCCCTACACCAAAATTTTGCATCTTTTTTCTCCTTTCTTTTTTCTTTTGATAGTCTTATTTTACCAAAAAAAGAGAGGGAATTCTCTCTCTTTTTATAAATTGATTAACATTTTCTTTATTTTTTTAGCGTATCTCGCTGAGGTAAGGTTAGCTTTCGCTGATAAATAATCAACATCTTTTGTATAATAGTCAATTTCTTTATCGCATAGTTGGATAAATTCTTCTTTCCAATCTGATAAATTCTTTGGATCCGTTTTTTTCGCTAATTCAAAAAATGAACGATATTGGCAATCTCCGACGGAAGCTTTTACAATTTCTTTCGTTGGAATAGCACCATGTCGAAGTAGAACACGAACTGTTTTATCTTGTCCATGTACTACTGCCTGAAGTAATGCTAACTGAATTTCTTCTTCTGTTGGTTTAATAGTCGCTAATTCCAGAATTGTTTCTACGTTTTTGTGAAGATGCGTATCTGAAAGTTCTACTAAAATTGTGAATTTTTCAAATCCATTTTCGTAATCTTCTCTTCGAGAATCTGTCATATGAGCATGAATATTTCGATCAATTTTTCCTTTTTCCATCTCTTTACGTAGTCGTTTACTGCTACCGTTTTGAAATACTAATTCTACACCTTTCATTTTTCCCCCATCCTTTGTAGTATAATTTTTTATTACGTAGCCATTATACACAGATAAAAGAAAAAGAATAAAAAAAGAAGCGTTTTTAAGACGCTTTTTGCATATCTTCTAAAATATCAGCAAATGGTGTATCTTCTAATAAATAGGAAACGTTTAATTCTTTATCTTTTACGATTTCATCAATTGCAATTACTTTATTGGAATCTTCATTCATATATAAATAGACCGAAATGGTTTTACCCATTACGCTATCGCGGTATTGTGCATCATACCGATTACAATTGTATTTTTTTTCATTTACTTCTACTTATACAGAATCTGCAAGCGGAAATTCAAGTTCCCATTCTTCCATTAAGTACTCTCTAGTTACGTTTTTAAACACTGGAATTAATGCCATTTTTATCTCTCCTATTCTTTTTTTAATCTTCTCTTATTATAAAGGAAAAAACTCCTTTTTAGGAGTTTTTTTGTGTTTATACTGTTATTTTTTGTAGGTTTAGCACTTTCAAAATATCGATGATTTCTTCGTAGTCGAACCATTCTGTTTTTCCGCGTTCTAAATTCAGTCGAATTCCTGTTTGTAAATGTTCGGGTACAGGCATCGTTTGCTGAATTTCTTCAATTTCTTGTTCCACATATTCTTGATCACTTACAAAATTAATTCCGTGATAATCAACTAAAACAAATCTGCTATTATGGACTAAATTAAAGTAATGATCTTCAATGGAACGTTTGGGAAACCCTAAAGTTAAACCTTCTTTTGTAGAAATATATAGATTTGATGATTCAAATTCTTTTTTCATCTCTTCATTTTGAAAAAACATCAACCTTCTTTTTTCCGAATACTCGCAAAAAGGATAATTAAGCGCCGTTAAAATATCAACCAATTCTTTTTGGTAACTCGGTAGTGGTTTTAAAAATAATATAGCTGGTTTTACACCTGCAATAAATAATCGATATTGTTGTTTGGTCATCCCTTTAATGGATCGTTTATTTTTCATCATCATTATCCCTACTTTTCTTCAGAGTACTTTTCTTATAGCACATTTTTTGTAGTATAATAAAAAAAATAACTACTTTTAGAAATGAGGAACGTCTATGAAAAATAAAAAAACATTGATCACTTATAAAAATGGAGAAATATCATCCAAGCAAATATGGGAAGAAACATTATACAATCATCTCTCTTCTTCTCTTTCCAAACTAACTATTGATGAATGTTGGTTACTTCAATATTTTAATCGTTCACTCCCACCTTACGATCGTATTAATATTTCTTTTTCTTTTTCAGGTCTAACAGATTTTCATCTAAACTTTCTTATCGGAGAACAACAGATTAAAGTATTTATGGATGATGATATTAAGTTTCATCACCAACTTATTCATAAAGAAGCAGCCATTCTTATTCGTGAAAGTATAAATAGTATCAAAAAATTATTGCCCATTTATTATCCAGAAAACCGCATTCGGTATGTAACAGGGATGATACCTTTTACATATGATTCTTTAACAGAAGAACTTTTACAAAAGGAGACTAACCAATGAAAGAAAAAGCCTTTCAAGAAAAAATAAACTATTTAAACGATCTTTATGGGTATATATTAACTAGAAATGGAAATGTATTAGATGTTTCTCGATCAGGAGAACCTTTTACAAAGGAAATTTGGGTAGATGAATTATACGATCATTTATCTCCTTTATTTACACAATTTTATATCCGAGAATGTTGGTTTAGACATTCTTACAGACGTTCTACGACTACTTTTGTTTTGACGTTTTCATTTACGAATTTAGCGCGGTATAAAATTTTATACACGGTAAGAGAGCGGAAAGTTTATATTGAAATTGATGATGATGTCATTGATTACGATCCTCCTTTTATTGCTGAAGTTGCCCTTCTTGTAGATGAAAGTATAAAAATATTGAAAAAAATTATTCCCACATATATTCCTAAACATCGGATTCGTTTTCTAACAAATGGAATGTCCTTTGCTTTATCTAATTTTAGCCAGTATATACTCGAAAAAATTAGATAAAGCAAAGGACATTCCA
>Ga0209463_1001147_pt1 | contig 16873 bp, 8 predicted proteins | sample AgamicMgSfrz_FD_187169 | JGI IMG/M metagenome (GOLD analysis project Ga0209463, IMG submission 187169) | Agave microbial communities from Guanajuato, Mexico - Mg.Sf.rz (SPAdes) (version 2) | ecosystem: Host-associated > Plants > Phyllosphere > Phylloplane/Leaf | place: Guanajuato, Mexico... | reverse complement strand
CTGTTCTTTCAGGACGAACTATTTACTAGTAACCCTGTGGAAGTACAAGTTATAGAGGAGTTAGAGGTACAGGATGGTGTATTTATTGCTACAGAATATACTCGCACAGCTAATGAATTTCTGACAATAGGAATTAAAACAGATAAAAGCTTAAAGAGAGCTTATGCACAGGGAAAGTTTCTTTATGAGAGAGAACTGCTATATGTATCCAATGGTATATGGATCTCTTGCCCGCAGTACATGTGGAGTGAACAATTTAAGGAATACCAAATTATTAGCTCCCCAATTGGTTTAAATCAGTGTGGAACAATCCAATTTGCTGGAGAAACAATCACAGGCGAACGAATCATAACAAATGATGTGAAAATCAGACCTTCCCTGGTTACTGAAGTGGAGTATATACAGATGGAGCAGGATCTTATGACTATCACGGAGGAGCTAATGTTTCATGCACAAGCAGGGCTTGGAAATACGGGGAAGATTAAATCACTAATAGATTTGGAAACTTTAGATAATCAGGTAAAGCAATTGGAGGAAGTCATCAGGCAATTGGAGGAGGCGCCCGCTGAGAAATTGTCCTCCGAGCGGATGAGGAGGAATGTGGACAAGCTAAAAAAAATTGATGTACGAGTATTGCTTGAGCAAGAAATGTACCCGTTTAAACAGACAGTGAATGCCCTCACCACTATAAGATCAAAGGACATACAAGAGCATCGAAAAATAAAAGGTGCTATTTTGGATTTTATTGAAACTTGTGAACGACAAAGTAAAAGTGAAAGAATGATGAAGGGCGATTTAGAGAGGCAACTACACGATGTAGAGGAATTTGGTCAAAAGGTGTTAGGGACTAGAGAAGCTCATTTTCAAGAGAAGTTTAATAGTAAAAAAGAATGGTTTCGTTTGCACTCTGAGCATTTTACAGCACGGGAGAAGGTTTGGGCGAAGATTGTTCTTCATTTAGAGAATTTATCACAATCATATTTACTTCAAGATTGTGAGGAGGAAGAATGGGGTGATACTCATATTTTTAGCTTTCACCCGGTATACGGAGAGGCATTTGAGACAATCGAGCAATTACGCAAGCAGTTGAGACTACAAGAACCGCTAAAAGCATTTCAACATGACCTTATTCAATCACCTGATTTGTATGAGAAATGGGTTTTCTTTAAGGTAATGCAGCATTTTTCTACAACTTTAGGTTTTGTTCTTGAAAATGGATATGTAATGGAAAGAATTCTTGAGTATTATCAGAAACATAAGACGTTAAGAGGTTTTTGGATACGATTAAAAGGAGCAGATCCCAATCGCATAGTAATTGGTAGTGAAGTTATTATAAGTGGACAACGCCCAGACATTAGTTTTATTTTCGAGGAATCCAATGAAAAGAAAGGTGTTGCTTTTCTGGATGCCAAGTATAAGCCATACAGTAAAATGAGTGACTGGTTGCAAAAGGATTTGATTCATTCAGCAAAGAGATATAAAGAGTTAGTAAAGTACGGAAAGTCCGCCTTTCTTGTTCATCCGGATGCAGAAAAAGAGAACGATTTTGAGGAAACTAAGCCCCATCAGTATGGTTATTTCCTATTAAAACCAGGAAATGAGGAGGGACTCTCATTATTCGCTAAAATGCTCCTGCATTTTCACATGGAATGGGATCAAGTTTGTCCAGATTGCGGAGAAAAAGAGAAAGTTTCAGTAAATGATGAGTTTAGTTACAAAACTTATTATGAGTGTAAGAGTTGCCAATCATTTTGGGTTCAGAACAAATGTTGGAACAGCCAGAATCATCTTAGAAATCTACAGGGTAAAAAGTTATATAAGTACTTGTACCGAAACTATCATAAGCCTACAGATCATGATTGGGATGTACACTGTCCACGGTGCGGTCTTTCCTTCACTGATAGAAGAAGGGGATAAGTGATATCATTTGCTATTTTCCCCTATTTTCCCCTATTTTCTCTTTGTAATAGTAGCAGTTATGTAAAAGGTACAGTTTACAAAAAGGTTGTACCTTCTTACATTATCGTTTTATGATTTTAGAAGTGCTGAATGGAGGTGCTCCTGCTGAAAAGTTAGAAAAGTACCAAGTAGTAAATTATTTTCGCTCCTTTAATATCTCAATCAGTACAGTGATAACAATTGGGATAATAATTTTCTTATCCATTGGATTCGCTCCTTTCTAATCGATTATACCTTTTTCTATACATTCAGTTACTTCAATATCTTCGAAACTGTGTTGTGTTATCCCAGAATGCATGTTATGTGTCATGATGATAGCGCAGTATTTAAGTATAGAATAATATAATGGTCACGAACTACGTCACCTAGAAATTCATAGATTAATTGATAAACTTCCTTTGCAGAGTGGATCTGGCGTTCTTGGTTACAGAGTGCTTTCCTTCACGAATTAACCACAAATTAATTTTATTTACTAAATGTTTACAAGTACGCTTAGAAGCAACTTTTGCGACATAGTATAACAACTTCTCATAAATTTATTTGAATATATATTTTAAAAATAAGATGATTCGGTTGCTGTGAAATAGAAAAGTAAGAGGCTATATTCAGAGGGAATTGCTTTTGCTCATGGTAGTTTCTGGGTACTACTTGTGAATGTGTGGATTTAGGGAATCTTGGTTGAAAGGAAATTTATGAATGGCATGATTTTCTATAGATACAGAAAAAATCATGCTGAAATTAAAAAAAGAAAAGAATTAGCAATAATATATTGATCTATCTTCTTTCGTTGAGTTGAGATATTATCAAAATAAAAAGTTCAAAACTATTTTTTGCTTATAAATTTTTGAACAGGGAATTTTAATAAATACGTTTTGGCTTTTACGCATAAGTATGTCATAATTATATGCGTAGAGTCTTTTTTTATTTTTGAGAGAAGGTGTGTTATGGCAAGGACTGAGTTCATTATGGAAATGATCAAAAATAATAATGGTGTCATAACTGCTGCTGAAGTAACAAAAGCAGGAATTTCACGTGGCAATCTCAAGTATATGATGGATACAGGTTTGTTAGAACGGACAGGACGAGGCGTATATCAACTGGTTGGATCAGGGGAAGATGAAATGTATAATCTTCAAGTTCGTTATAAACGAGGGATTTTTTCTGGTGCTACTGCACTTTATTTATTTGATTTAACCGACAGGACGCCAGCAAAATTTCAAATGACCTTTCCTCATAATTACAATACTTCAACAGTAAAAAGCGAAAACGTGAAGTGCAATCGTGTAATTATGGAATTGTATGAGATTGGAGTTGTAGAAGTAAAAACACCTAAAGGGAATACGGTGAGAGCTTATAACATGGAAAGGACATTATGCGATATCTTGCGAAAGCATAATAAAACAGATATACAGATCATCACAAATTCCTTTAAACGCTACGTTAGAAGAAAAGATAAGAACATTTCATTACTGTGTGAATATGGCAAGAAACTAAAGGTGGAAGGAAAACTTCAAACCTATTTAGAAGTGCTTCTATAATCAATGTATAAGAAGAAAAATTGGAGGTATACAAATGTCAAGTGCAGCGCAACGTGCCGAATTACAATCTCAAATCTGGAAAATAGCCAATGATGTCCGTGGTTCAGTAGATGGATGGGATTTTAAACAATATGTTTTAGGAACACTTTTTTATCGTTTCATTAGTGAAAACTTTTCTAGCTATATTGAAGCTGGAGATGAAAGTATTAAGTATGCAGACCTTCCTGATGATATTATAACGGAAGAAATCAAAGAGGATGCCATTAAAACAAAAGGTTATTTCATATATCCGAGTCAGCTATTTGCTAATATTGCGAAAACCGCCAACACAAATGAAAGTTTGAATACTGATTTAGCTGCTATATTTTCTGCTATTGAAAGTTCAGCAAATGGTTATCCTTCTGAATTGGATATTAAAGGATTATTCGCTGATTTTGACACGACAAGCAATAGATTAGGAAATATTGTAAAGGATAAAAACAGTCGTTTAGCTGCTGTGATTAAAGGAGTTGAGGGGCTTAATTTTGGTGGTTTTGAAGGTAGTCAAATTGACCTTTTTGGTGATGCCTATGAGTTTTTAATCTCTAATTATGCTGCCAATGCTGGAAAATCTGGAGGGGAATTCTTCACACCACAGTGTGTATCTAAACTTATTGCTCAATTAGCAATACACAAGCAAACAACTATTAATAAAATTTATGACCCTGCAGCCGGTTCAGGTTCGTTGCTATTACAAGCAAAGAAACAGTTTGATGCTCATATTATCGAAGACGGTTTTTATGGACAGGAGATTAACCATACAACTTATAACCTTGCTCGTATGAATATGTTTTTACACAACATAAATTACGATAAGTTTAATATTGCTTTAGGAAATACGTTATTAGACCCTCACTTTGGTGATGAAAAACCTTTTGATGCTATTGTGTCTAATCCACCCTATTCCGTAAATTGGATTGGCAGTGATGATCCAACACTTATTAATGATGAAAGATTTGCTCCTGCAGGCGTATTAGCCCCAAAATCTAAAGCTGATTTTGCCTTTGTACTTCATACGCTTAGTTACCTTTCAAGTAAAGGTCGTGCTGCTATCGTTTGTTTCCCTGGTATTTTTTACCGTCGCGGTGCAGAGCAAAAAATTAGAAAGTATCTGATTGATAATAACTTTGTTGAAACGGTTATTTCATTAGCACCTAACCTTTTTTACGGGACTTCAATAGCGGTTAATATCTTGGTTCTTTCTAAGCATAAAACCGATAATAAAACTCAATTTATTGATGCAAGTGGCGTAGATTTCTATAAAAAAGAAACGAATAATAACATACTTATAGATGAACATATTGAGCAAATAATGAAAATGTTTGACAGTAAAGAAGATATTGACCATGTTGCAAAATCTGTTGATTATGAAGCAATCGTTCAAAATGATTACAACCTATCTGTGAGCTCCTATGTGGAAGCAAAAGACACAAGGGAAGTCACTGATATAAATGAGCTGAATGCAGAGATAAAAACGACTGTAGCAAAGATAGATCAACTTCGTGCTAAAATTGATGACATTATTGAGGTGATTGAATCATGATTAAGTCGAATTTTATGGAGAAACTCCTTGAGGGGATTGAGGTTGATTGGAAAGCGTTAGGCGATGTTACATTACCAACTTCCAATATTAGATGGAGAGATACGAAGGGTACTTATCGGTATATTGATTTAACTTCAGTTAATCGAGAAAAAAACACAATAATTGAGACAACTGAAATATCTGCCGAAAATGCACCAAGCAGAGCCAGAAAATTAGTTGTAAAAAATGATGTTATTTTTGCAACAACTCGTCCGACCCAACAAAGATTATGTCTGATTACTGAAGAATTTTCTGGAGAAGTCGCAAGTACTGGTTATTGTATCTTAAGAGCCAAAAAAGATGAAGTTTTACCAAAATGGATTTATCATTGCATTACTTCATCGGATTTTAAAAATTATGTAGAAGAGAATCAAAGTGGCTCTGCATATCCAGCTATTTCTGATGCGAAGGTCAAAGAGTTCAAAATCCCTATCCCACCATTTAAAGTACAAAAAGAAATCGTCGATATTTTGGACGCCTTTTCAGAGCTTACAGCAGAGCTTACAATAGAGCTTACAGCAGAGCTTACAGCTCGTAAAAATCAATATACCTATTACCTTGATAAGTTGTTGACTTTTGACGAGGGTGAAGTAGAGTGGAAGACGTTGAGGGAAGTTGCTCTAGAATTTGGACGTGGGAAATCAAAACATCGTCCAAGAAACGACTCTAAGTTATATGGTGGAAACATTCCATTCATTCAAACAGGAGATATACGAAATGCTCCACATATCATTAGAGAATTCACACAAACTTATAGTAAGTTTGGACTGGAGCAAAGTAAGTTGTGGCCAAAAGGGACACTTTGCATAACGATAGCTGCAAATATTGCTGAAACTGCTATTCTTGGTTTTGATTCATGTTTTCCAGACAGTGTTATAGGTTTTGTTGCTAATCCCCAAAAAACAAATTCAAGCTATGTTGAATATCTTTTGACTTCGTATAAAGCGAAACTGCAATCAAAAAGCACTGGTAGTGCACAAGAAAATATCAATCTTTCAACTTTTGAAAGATTACTATTACCGTTTCCTACACTTGCAGAACAAGAAAGTATCGTCTCCATCCTTGACAAGTTCGATGCTTTAACTAACTCAATTACTGAGGGGTTAGCTTGTGAAATAGAGTTGCGTCAAAAGCAATACGAATATTACCGCAATATGCTTCTTTGCTTTCCAAAAGAGGAGGTAGAGGAGTAGTATGGGTGTTTTACTAACTGATATTGCACAGCAGTTAAAAGATAATAATAAAAAAGTTCAACTGATTTACGCTTTTAATGGAACTGGTAAAACTAGGCTTTCACGGGAATTTAAATTATTACTGGCACCAAAAGTAGATGGTGATACGGAATTAGATGAATCAGAAGTAATCGGTAAAAAAATACTTTATTACAATGCGTTTACGGAAGATTTATTTTATTGGGATAATGATCTGGAGTTTGATGCGAAACCAAAACTTAAAATCCACCCTAACGCATTTACAAAATGGATTTTTGAAGAGCAAGGAAAAGATTTTAATATTATTTCGAATTTTCAACATTATACCGATGAAAAATTAACTCCCCGTTTTAATGAAGAATATATTAAAAATGAGGATGGGAATAATGTAACAGTAGGAGCTTTTACAGAAATAACTTTTTCGTATGAGCGTGGTAATGATGAGCATTCAGATAACATTAAAATTTCAAAAGGAGAAGAGAGTAACTTTGTATGGTGTGTTTTTTATTCTCTACTTAAACAAGTTATTGAGGTATTAAACGTAGCCGAACCAAGTGATAGAGAAACAAATCAGTTTGACCAGCTGGAGTATGTATTTATAGATGATCCTGTAAGTTCATTAGATGATAACCACTTGATTGAATTAGCAGTAAATTTAGCAGAATTAATAAAATCTAATGAATCAGACCTTAAATTTATAATAACAACACATAATCCTCTTTTTTATAATGTGCTGTGTAATGAATTTAAAAATTCTAATAAGAGAACAGGCTACAACAACAATAAACATTTTAAAAAGCATAGGTTAGAAAAGAAAGAAGAGGGCACTTATAAACTAGTAGATCAGCCTAATGATTCACCGTTTTCTTATCATCTTTTTCTTATAAATGAAATCGAAAAAGCTATTGAATCTGAGCAAATATATAAATATCATTTTAACTTTCTTCGAAATGTTTTAGAGAAGACTGCCACTTTCTTAGGTTATTCTCATTGGAAAGATTTGTTATTGCCTGTTAGAGGAAGTCAAGTTGCATATGAAAATAGAATTATAAACATATCCAGTCATTCAAAGCATTCAGCTGAAGAAATTGTTGAGCTAACAAATGAAGACAAAATTGTTTTAAGACATCTTATTAGTGAAATTAATAAAATATATAGGTTTAAAAAAATTAATTAAGGGGGGAAATTAATGAGCAATTTCAAACCCATTACAGAATCAAACAAATTTATAATTTTAGATAAATATACCAAGATAGATCAACAAGGAGCAGGCTATCAGACAGAAGCTGATTTAGAACGAGAACTGATTCAAGATTTAGTTAATCAAGGTTATGAACATCTACCAAGCTTAACTACTCCTGAAAAAATGCTTGCCAATGCCCGAGTGCAACTGCAAGAGCTTAATAATGTACAATTTTCAGAAGCTGAATGGATTAGATTTTATGAGCAGTTTTTAGATAAACCCAGTGATAATCACATTGATAAAACCCGTAGAATCCATAACGATTATATTTATGACTTTGTTTTTGATGATGGGCATATTCAAAACATTTACTTAGTAGACAAAAAGAATATTGTCAACAATAAAGTGCAGGTAATTTCCCAATTTGAACAAAAAGGAACACAAGCCAATAGATATGATGTTACCATTCTAGTCAATGGCTTACCTTTAGTACAAGTAGAGCTTAAAAAGCGTGGAATTGCCATTCGTGAAGCCTTTAATCAGGTTCATCGATATAGTAAAGAGAGCTTTAATTCAGAAAGCTCTCTGTTTAAATATTTACAGATTTTTGTGATTTCTAATGGGACAGATAGCCGTTATTTTGCTAATACGACTAAACGTGATAAAAACAGTTTTGATTTCACTATGAATTGGGCAAAATCGGATAATACCCTGATAAAAGATCTAAAAGATTTCACGGCTACATTTTTTCTGCAAAATACTTTATTAAATGTACTACTGAAATACTCCGTTTTTGATGTGAGCGATAACCTGCTGATCATGCGTCCTTATCAAATTGCTGCCACGGAAAGGATTCTATGGAAAATCAAAAGTTCATACCGAGCCAAAAATTGGAAAACCACTGAAAGTAGTGGATATATTTGGCATACAACAGGTTCTGGGAAAACGCTTACGAGTTTTAAAGCGGCTCGTTTAGCTACTGAACTGGATTTTATAGATAAAGTATTTTTTGTTGTAGATAGGAAAGACCTAGACTTTCAGACGATGAAAGAGTATCAGCGTTTTTCCCCCGATAGTGTTAATGGTTCAGAAAGTACCGCAGGATTAAAGCGTAACATTGAAAAAGATGATAATAAAATTATTGTGACGACGATTCAAAAACTTAATAACTTAATTAAAAGTGAAACAGAGTTACCTATATATAATAAGCAAGTGGTATTTATTTTTGATGAAGCCCACCGTTCACAATTTGGTGAAGCTCAAAAAAATATCAATAAAAAGTTTAAGAATTTTTATCAATTTGGATTTACAGGTACGCCTATTTTCCCGGAAAATGCGTTAGGTTCTGAAACGACGGCTACTGTCTTTGGTCGAGAGTTACACTCTTATGTAATTACTGATGCCATTAGAGATGAGAAAGTTTTAAAATTCAAAGTAGATTATAATGATGTACGTCCCAAATTCAAAATGATTGAAAAAGAACAGGATGAGAAAAAGCTATCGGCAGCAGAAAATAAAGAGGCTTTACTGCATCCTGAACGAATTAAAGAGATTTCTCGATATATTCTTAATAATTTCAAAGTAAAAACCCATCGTTTAAATGCGAATGGAAAAGGGTTTAATGCCATGTTTGCTGTGAGCAGTGTTGATGCAGCCAAACTCTACTATGAATCATTAAATAACTTACAACAGGGAGGCAGTAAACCCCTTAAGATTGCGACAATCTTCTCCTTTGCTGCTAATGAAGAGCAAAATGCTATAGGTGAAATTCTTGATGAAACGTTTGAACCTTCAGCAATGGATAGTAGTGCAAAAGAGTTTTTAAGTTTAGCCATTAAAGACTATAATGCCATGTTTAAAACCAATTATGACGTAGAAAGTAAGGGATTTCAAAATTATTATCGTGACCTTGCTAAACGAGTAAAAGACAAAGAGATTGATTTGTTGATTGTTGTTGGAATGTTTTTAACTGGTTTTGATGCACCTACATTAAATACTTTATTTGTTGATAAAAATCTTAGGTATCATGGTTTAATGCAAGCTTTTTCGAGAACAAATCGTATTTATGATTCAACCAAAACTTTTGGAAATATTGTTACTTTTAGAGATTTAGAACAAGCAACCATAGATGCCATTACTCTTTTTGGAGATAAAAACACTAAAAACGTGGTGCTGGAGAAAAGCTACAAGGAGTATATGGAAGGATTCACTGATGTAGCAACTGGTGAAGCCCGTCGTGGATATGTAGATGTAGTAAAAGAATTAAAGGAACGTTTTCCTAATGTTGATGATATTGTTACTGAAAAGGATAAAAAAGAGTTTGCGAAACTCTTTGGTGAATATTTGCGTATTGAGAATATCCTGCAGAACTATGATGAATTTTCAGGCTTAAAAGCTTTGCAAGCAATAGATATTATTGATCCTAAAGCTTTAGAAGATTTCAAATCTACTCACTATGTTACTGATGAAGATATTGCTGTTATGCAAGAGATTCAGGTGTTAGAAGAAAGAGCTATTCAAGATTATCGTTCTTCATATAATGATATTCGTGATTGGCTTCGCCGTGAAAGAAAAGGAAAAGAAAAGGGAAATGTTTCTATTGATTGGGATGACGTTGTCTTTGAAGTAGATCTTTTAAAATCCCAAGAGATTAATTTAGATTACATTCTTGAACTTATTTTTGAACATAACAAGAAAGTAAAAGATAAAGCAACATTGGTTGAAGAGGTTCGTCGTTTAATTCGATCTAGCGTAGGAAACCGTGCAAAAGAAAGCTTAGTAGTTGATTTTATCAAACAAGTTGATTTAGACAGTATTCAAGATAAAGCAAGTATTATTGATGCCTTCTTCTCATTTGCTCAAACTGAGCAAAAAAGTGAAGCAGAAGAATTGATTAATACTGAAAAACTTAATGAAGAAGCTGCAAAAAGATATATTTTGAATTCATTAAAAAGAGAATACGCTAGTGAAAACGGAACGGAACTTAATGAAATTCTTCCTAAAATGAGTCCTCTTAATCCTCAATATTTAACAAAAAAGCAGGGAGTTTTTCAGAAAATTTCTGCCTTCGTAGATAAGTTTAAAGGAGTAGGTGGAAAAATTTAATAACTTTAAAATAGAAAGGATAGGGTGGAAATAAATAGAACTACTTTTGAAATACATTTTTATAAAATGTATTCAAAAATATAGTCAATATAATCAATTGCCCTCGCAATTCTTGATTTAACAGTATTCTGAGATGGTAGGTTCGACTCCCACCGTCTTCACCAATACATATTTGGTAGAAATACAGTTATTTGTGTAACAAGAAGCATAAGATGGCCGTTTTGGCCAACTTATGCTTCTTTTAGTTTACGGCCAACTTATGCTTCCTATAAGGGCGCTATTCAATGGCATCTACAATTGTTTATCTTCCTTTTTAGACGTCAATGATAATATTAAACAAAATAGGTGAAATAGAAACAACTGAAGAAGATATTTTGTTAGCTATTCAGGTGACTTTTCCAGCTATTAACACGATGATAAATAATTATTATTCGTAAAAAACAATACCAGCTTCAACCCACTAATTGCTGAAGCTGGTATACTATAAATATTTAATGATTAAAATTAATAAATGATACAGGAGAATATAATATGAGCGAATTAAATCGTAATTTACAAACAACAATTAATGTACAAAAACAAGCGAACCTCATTTGGAACGTGGCTGATATTTTAAGAGGATTATATAAACCACATGAATATGGAAAAGTTATTCTTCCTATGACAGTTATTAAACGTCTACATGACACACTAATGCCTACACGTGAAGCGGTGCTTAAAGCTTCAGAACAATGTAAAGATATGAATGACACAATGCGTAATCGAATGTTAGAAAAAGCAGCAGGATATTCTTTCTATAATACGAGCTTATACACATTTGAAACGTTACTTGCAGATCCAGCTAACATCGAAACCAATTTTAGAGCGTATCTAAACGGTTTTTCAGATAATATGCAAGATATTTTAGCTAACTTTAAATTTGATGTTGAGATTACAAATATGGCAGAAAATGATGCCCTTTTCTATGTGATACAAGAGTTTAACAAGAAAGAATCATATTTAGGTCCAGATAAAGTAACAAGCACAGATATGGGGTATGTGTTTGAAGAGTTAGTACGAAAATTCTCAGAAAGTTATAATGAAGAAGCAGGAGCACACTTTACGAGCCGTGATGTCATTTATTTAATGACAGATTTATTATTAGCAGAAGATCGTGAAACATTGACAGGACAAAACGTAGTTAAAACGGTATACGACCAAACAATGGGTACTTCGCAAATGTTATCAGCGATGATTGAACGAATTCACGATTTCAATAAAAGTGCAGAAGTTGCGACATTCGGACAAGAACTAAATCCGGAAACATACGCAATCGCGAAAGCCGATACGATGATTCGTGGAGGTAATCCCGATAACATGGCGTTAGGAAGTACGTTATCAAACGATCAATTTGAAGGCTATACATTTGATTATTGTATTTCTAACCCGCCTTTCGGTATTGATTGGAAGAAAGATAAAAAGAGTGTCGAAGAAGAACATCAAAAAGGTGAAAATGGGCGTTTTGGTGTGGGTTTGCCAAAAATCAGTGACGGTCAATTATTATTCCAATTAAATGGACTTTCTAAACTAAAAGAAACAGGGCGTATGGCAATTGTTCATAACGGTTCAGCGTTATTTTCAGGTAATGCAGGTGGTGGCGAAAGTGCTATTCGTCAACATATTATTGAAAATGATTGGTTAGAAGCGATTGTACAACTGCCGACTGACTTATTTTATAACACAGGGATTTCAACGTATGTATGGATTTTAACAAAAAATAAATCAGCAGCACGCCAAGGGAAAGTACAGTTAATTGATGCGTCTAAAATGGTTGGAAAACGCCGTAAAAACATCGGTAATAAACGTGTAGACATTAACGAAGCATGCCGCAATATGATTGTTCAAGCGTATGGTGAGTTTGCAAATAAAGAATATTATGTAGATGATAAAGTCGTGGAATCAAAAGTATTTGACAACCTCGATTTTGGCTATGTCAAAGTAACTGTAGAAAGCCCACAGCGTGATGAAGAAGGTAATATTATTTTGAAAAAAGGTAAGCCAGTTGCAGATACAAGCTTACGTGATACTGAAGATATCCCATTAAAAGAAGATGTACAAACGTATTTTGAGCATGAAGTATTACCTTTTAACCCAGATGCTTGGATGGACCGTAAGAAAGATAAAATCGGCTATGAAATTCCATTCACACGATTATTCTACAAATACACTGCACCAGAGCCGTCAGAAGTAATCGCAGAGCGCATTAAAAAGCTAGAGGAATCTATCGTAGCTAACTTCGAAGCACTATCAGGTAAGGATGTGAGCAACGTTGACTAGAAAAATGAAAGATTCGGGTGTTGAGTGGATTGGGGAGATACCTGTTGATTGGGAAATGAAGAAAGTTAAATCATTCTTAAGAGAAAGAAGTGAAAAGAATCACGCAAATGAAGAAGTTTTATCTCTATATAGAGAGTACGGAGTAATTCCTAAAAATAGTAGAAATGACAATTATAATGTTACTTCACAAGACACGTCTTCCTACAAATTTGTAAAAAAAGACAATGTTGTGATTAATAAAATGAAAGCATGGCAAGGTTCTTTAGCTGTTTCAAAATATCAGGGTATAATCTCGCCAGCTTACTATATATATGAAATTAAAAATACAGAAGAAATTGTTCCTGAGTACTTACATTATGCGTTAAGAAACCCCTTATATACACAGGAATATAAAAGACTTTCAGCAGGTTTACGAGTTGGACAATGGGATTTAAATAAATCTGAATTTAATAGTTTATTGTATCCTATGCCTTCAGTAAAAGTACAAATAAAGATAGTAAGTTATTTAAATGAAAAAATTGATTTGATAGATAAAGCGGTAGAAGATACTAAACAATCCATTGAGGAACTAAAGAAATATAAGCAATCCTTAATTACAGAAGCTGTAACAAAAGGGTTAGATAAAAATGTTGAGATGAAAGATAGTGGGATTGAAATAATTGGAGATATTAATTCTTCATATAAAATAATCCCACTTGGATATCTTGGAACATTTCAAAATGGAATTAGTAAATCTTCGGACTATTTCGGAGAAGGTTTTCCATTTGTAAGTTATGGTGACATTTATAAAAATAGAGTATTACCTAGTCAAGTCAATGGATTGGTTAAATCTTCAGAAGAAGAACAAGAAAATTATTCTGTACAGAAAGGTGATATTTTCTTTACTCGAACATCTGAAACCATAGAAGAAGTTGGCATGACATCGGTTTGTTTAAAAGGTATTCCAAAAGCTACTTTTGCTGGATTTGTAATACGATTTAGACCTAATAATAAAATGATTTTACTTACGGAATATGCTAGATATTATTTTGATGCTTTATTTATTAGAGACTTTTTTGCGAAGGAAATGAATTTAGTTACTAGAGCCTCATTAAGTCAACCTGTACTCAAAAAAGTACCTGTAGTTATTCCAAGTATAGAGAATCAAAAAAAAATTATTAATTATTTAGATAAGAAGGTTTTTGAAATCGAATCATTAATAGATTCAAAGCAACAAGTCATTCAAGAGTTAGAAGTGTACAAAAAATCATTAATATGCGAATACGTTACAGGGAAAAAAGAAGTATAAGGGGATGAGGGTTTGGTTGAAGTTAAGGAGATTCGTTTTGAACAAGACATTGCAACAGCTTTAACGACGAATGGTGGGTGGAAAAGTGAGCGACTTCAAGATTCTCACTTTGACGCAACGATTGGACTTGATTTAGACAAACTTATCGCTTTTATTCAAACGACGCAGCCGAAGCAGTGGGAGCGTTATGAGAAAATTTATAAAGAAGATGCTCGCAGTAAGTTTTTAAAACGTTTTAATGAAGAAGTAGGTATGCATGGTATGTTACACGTTTTACGTAATGGGATTAGAGATCGTGGAGTGCCATTAAAGGTTGCGTATTTTAAACCTGTTTCTAGTTTGAATTATGAAACACTCCAAAAATACAATGTTAACGAGTTTACGTGTATACGTCAGTTTGCGTATAGCCCAAATAACAATAAAACGATTGATATGGTGTTATTGGTCAATGGTATTCCACTCATTGCATTAGAGTTGAAAAACCAATATACTGGGCAATCTGTAGAAAATGCGAAAGTACAATTTCAGCAAGATCGTGATCCAAAAGAAGTAGTATTTCAATTTAATACGCGTTTTTTGGTATATTTTGCGGTGGACCACTACGAAGTCTTTATGACAACAAAGTTAGTGGGCAACAAAACATTCTTCTTACCGTTTAACCAAGGTTCAAATGGTCCAGGGAAAGTTGGCGGCAAAGGGAACCAAGAAAATGTGGACGGTTACCCAACTGCTTACCTTTGGGAGCAAGTGTTACAGCGAGATAATGTAATGGATATTATTCAACGCTTTATGAACTTGGAAATTAAGAAAGAAAAACAAGGCGACCGTGAAATTATAAAAAAGACACTGATTTTCCCGCGTTATCATCAACTTGATGTTGTACGTAAATTACTTAAAGATGTTAAAAAGAACGGCAGCGGTGAAAATTATTTAATTCAACATAGTGCAGGTTCAGGTAAATCAAATAGTATTGCGTGGCTGGCATATCATTTAGCCTCGGCCCATGATGAAAACAACAACCCAATTTTTGCGTCTGTTATCATTGTAACAGACCGTACTGTATTAGATCGTCAACTGCAAAACACTATTATGAGTTTTGACCATACAACAGGGCAAGTTGAAACAATTGATGATAGAAAAACATCACAACATTTAAAGCAAGCAATTAATGATGGTAAGAAAATCATTATTACGACGTTGCAAAAGTTTCCAGTCATTTATCAAGAAATAGAAGCAGGCAAAGGTAAAAATTATGCGGTTATTGTAGATGAAGCACATTCTTCGCAAACAGGTAATAGCGCTCAAAAATTGAAAGCGGCTTTAGCTGACAAAGAGGCAACATTGCAAGAGTACCAAGAAATTGAAGAGGATATCGAAAATACTACGTTAGACGACCAAGATGAATTAGTGAAAACATTGCTAACACAAGGGCGTCATAGCAACCTAAGCTTCTTTGCGTTCACAGCAACACCGAAAGAAAAAACGATTGAAATGTTCGGTACAAAACAAGCAGATGGTAGTTTTGCCCCTTTCCATGTTTATAGTATGCGCCAAGCGATTGAAGAAGGTTTTATTTTAGATGTTTTAAAAAATTATATGACGTATAAAACATCGTATCGTATTGCGAAAGAAATTGATGATAACCCTGAATTACCTAAAACAGAAGCAGTACGAGCAATTGCACGTTATCAATCGTTTCATCCTTGGGTATTACGTCAAAAAACAGAAGTGATGGTCGAGCAATTCCGTGAAGTAACAAAAAAAGCGATTGGCGGTAAAGGAAAAGCAATGGTTGTTACACCTTCTCGCTTACACGCTGTACGTTATATGCAGGAGTTTAAAACATACATTGAAGAAAAAGGCTATACAGATTTAGATGTGCTAGTCGCTTTCTCAGGTACAGTAAATGATGATGGTATAGAGTATACGGAGCCGAGTCTGAATGTAACGAAAGAAGGCGAACGTATTAAGGAAAATCAATTAAAGGAAGCGTTCCATACAGACGATTTTAATATTTTAATTGTCGCTGAAAAATATCAAACGGGTTTTGATGAGCCATTACTACATACGATGTTCGTTGACAAAAAATTAAGTGGTGTTAAGGCAGTACAAACATTGTCACGTTTAAATCGTACAACACAAGGAAAAAAAGATACCTTTGTTTTAGACTTTGTGAACACAGAAGAAGAAATTTTAGAAGCCTTCCAACCGTTTTATGAAGTAACAACATTAGATAGTGAAATCAATATTAACTTAATTTACGATACGCAAAGCAAACTGCGTAAGTACAATATTTATAATCAAGATGATATTGATGCTGTTATAAAATTAGTGAAACAGGCACAAAAGAAACAAGATGAGCGATTATTAGGACGTATTTCTAGTTTATTTAAGCCTGTTATACAACGTTATGATGATTTGCCAAGAGACACACAGTATGAATTTCGTGTAACGCTACGTAATTTTGGGAAATGGTATAATTATGTTTCACAATTGGATCGCACATTTGACTTGGAACTGTTAGAGGAAAATATCTTTACGAATTACTTGTTAAAGTTTATTCCGAAAGAGCAACGAGAAAAGGTCGATATCGCTGATAAAGTAAAGTTAGAATATTACAAGTTACAGAAAGATTTTGAAGGCGAAATTATG
>Ga0209463_1001146_pt1 | contig 16875 bp, 15 predicted proteins | sample AgamicMgSfrz_FD_187169 | JGI IMG/M metagenome (GOLD analysis project Ga0209463, IMG submission 187169) | Agave microbial communities from Guanajuato, Mexico - Mg.Sf.rz (SPAdes) (version 2) | ecosystem: Host-associated > Plants > Phyllosphere > Phylloplane/Leaf | place: Guanajuato, Mexico... | reverse complement strand
ATAAATAAACTGTTTTGTGTTTGAGTTCATTTGTTTTCCCTCCGTTTTGGATATATCTTCATTCTATCATATTTGAATAGAAAATATTGAATGGGCCGTTCTTACTTGCAATATTCATCGGTTAAAGGGGTACAACCCATCACCATCAAGCTAAGGATGCCAAGAGGATATATGTGAGTGTTATTTCTTTAAATCTCTACGACTATACTAAAGATATGCATAGCAAATAAACCTATTAAATAGATGTTTTAAAAAATATTATGCAACTTTGAGACAACGTGCAATCATACACAACACCTAAGATATCAAAGACTGTTTTCTTTTCGTACCGGTGAGATTTTCACCCTTTTTTCTCTAAAAGAAAAAACAAACGCAGTAAAATTTTTAATACTTCATGGGTGTCCTTTTGTAATCCTTCATAAAACAACAGATAATAATTCTTTATCATATAGATGGATTTATATTCACTTAACTCTTTCTTTTTTTTATCCAAGAGTAACTGACGCATTTGAAACATCGTTGATGAACAGAGTAAAATACTAATGAGTTGTCCATATAAGTGGCATTCTAAGCGTTCTCTCTTAATTTCTTTGCACTTGTGAATTTGAAAGAATGACTTCCATGTTTTAAACAAAATTTCAATTTGCCAGCGTAATGAATACAAGTCATGGATATGTTCCATTGGAACATTTTCTGTAGAAAGATTCGTAATATACACGTTGATTCCACTCAACCGTTTACTTCGTTCTTTGTAGGTAATACCTTTCTTTTTTTCTTTTTTAGCTTGTTCTTTCAACCTTTTGTCTGTTTGTTCCTTTGTTAATCGATGAATAATAACACGAGCTGGTAATTTTTGATACTGTCCAATGTATGTCTCTGAAATCTCCATTGTTTGACCAGGGAGTAATTGATTCATGAGTCCTTCCATATCTAACTGAATATAGAGTGTTCTTTTCTTCGCGATTCCATTTCGAAAATACTCTGGCTCATCATTCTTACGATAGATTCGAGAATTTAATTTCAAACGTGAGACATAGTAAGCGTCTTTATCATGGATCTTCTGTAAGTCATGTAAGTCGAAATAGCCTAAATCTCTTATGCACAAGTCTTTTGGTTGAATGGTTTGTAGGTTTGTTGAACCGAAGGTTTTATCATTTTCTCTTCCTTCTCCTACATAAACGTGCAGGAACTTCCCGCTTAATAGGTCATACTCCAATTGAATTTTAACTCCTGCCGTATGGCTACTTCCACCCGAACCTTGATAATGTGAAGCAAACTTATCTGGAAGCTGAAATGTTGTAGAATCTAGAATCCGAATGTGCTTAAAAGTCGTGGTATATTGATGAATTATTTCTTGTGTTGAATGAATTCTTTGAGTTAGAAGGTTAGCTAGAACTTGTTCAAGAAACTGTACTGCGGAAGCATTAAATCGTTGGTTAAGCCCTTCAGGGCTGATAAGAACACCTGTAGATACTTCAAGACAACTACATAATTGTGTGAGTGATGTACTTGCAACCTGTTGGCTAAGCCATACACATAAAGCAACTAATTCCTTTGCTTGATATTTACTCTTTCGATGAACGAATCCTATTTCTTTAGCTAAGTGCTCTAGAACATGGGGAGACATATGTCGTTGCAATTCTTCAGCAATCGGTTGAAGTTCGTCAAGAATCGGAAGATCCATAAAAAAACGTCATCCTTTCCTATAATCCTACAAAAAGGATAACGTCTTTTTTTCTTTATGGATAGTGCGAAACCTTAGATTGATAGCGATGTGGCGGTAACCTATGCAAATAAATTTAAATATTCAGAGTTTATTAAAAGCGGAAAAATGAGATGACTTCTCAAAATAACTAACTGTAGAGAAAGAAAAATTTCATTTAGTGGGTACTTCAAAACCTTAGCTTGATGGCGATGGGGTCACCATATCAAAAAAGAAAATTGTGCGTATAGTGTAGCCTTGGAATAAAGTTGGATTAAATTAGCTTAATAAACCCTGATAAAAGATGCAAATAGAAAAAGTTTGATAATTTTTGCGATCCTTACTCAATTAATGCGCCCTTTGGCTGAAGAAGGGCACATCAGTTTATCACTGATTTTTCTTTTCTAATTTTAATTGATTAACAATGTAAGATACTAATGTAATTAACGGATTAATAATAGTCTTAGATGTTTTATACTCAACTTGCTGAGATGCATCAACCATAGATAATTGAGCAACGGAGATAACTTTCTTTGTATCTTTAATGATTTGATTTAAGAACTTTGCAATTTCTTGGTCGTATTCTTCTTTTAGTCCTTGCATTATCAATTCAAAAGTACTATTTATAACAATAACCTCTAAATCTAAAGATTTTTGATGATTATTAGCATGATGTTTAAGGCGTTCTACCGTACCTTCAACAGTTGCAGGATTTGTAAAAAGAATGGTCTGAGGCTGCTGTATATTGCAGAGGTAATCAAAGAATGGTTCATCAATTTTAATAATTGGCACTGAAATTGAGAGTTGGTCTTCCTGTAAAATTGCAATATAGTTTGTGCAAGTAATAAGGATAGCATCAACATTACATTGGGCAATCCATTCTATTTGCTCTTTAACTTTAAATTGAGCATCTGATTCTTGAAAATTTTCATTTAATGTAACTCGATACATTAAAGCTGGGTCAACAAAATGTATTAATTCAATGTTAAATAGGGAAAATGCGTTTTCTATATATTCTATATTTGAATAATGGGCGTGTAAGCACCCTAATCTTTTTCTCAAATCCATTCCACCTCTATTATATTTCTGCTTATTCTATCAGTATGCGCATCCAAATGTCTATCAAAATTGAGATTGAGACCTTTTCTCTTATTCCACAATATGGTCCTTTAGTGCAGGAACTTTATTGCTATTCAACGATTCCTTAATCCGCCTTTCAGTACAGATCTTCTATTCACTATAAAAACATCACCATTTTTTTATAAACGTCGCGACTTTATTCAAAACATCGCATCTTTTTTAAAAACATCGTGACTTTATTTACAAGCGACATATAGACATATTTTTCAACCGCTTCCTGTACGTTAAGGGACTCGTTATTCTTTTTACAGTTTTTTATTATGAAATTCTAAATAACTAATTATAATAGGTGAAAAAACGATCAATAGTTGGGTTACGGAAAGGATTCGAAATTACATTCTTTCTCAATACATATTATGGATAAATAAAGTAAAATATGGGTTGGGGTTATGTCTCATGTTGTGTTAATCCTAACAATAATTAAGGGTACATAATATGCTTTCATACCTTTGAATAATTTTGTTATAGGAGGGATGGAGATTTAAATGGCTCAAATTGTTGGTATTGATAGATACCTTTGTACTGGGGCTTTATCTATATGCGTGAGGGCCTTTCCCTAAGTCTTGTCAGGAAGTAAGGAACAGTAGGCAAACACTTATACAATATGAATAGAGGAGAGGAATGCCTTATGAAAATACGTAGTCAAATTACATGTGCAAGTCTGGCCCTTTTAATAGCTGGAAGTTCCCTGTTATATACAACACCAACCTCAATTGTAAAAGCAGAGCCCACGCAAAATGTATCTAGTTCGTTACAAACAAATACTCAACGAGATCGTAATTCCGTCAAGCAAGCAATGCGGGATACATTGCAACTTGGATACCCGGGGATACTTGCTAAAACTTCTGAGGGTGGAAAAACGTGGGGGTATGCCGCTGGAATAGCGGATCTGAGAACCAAGAAACCGATGAAAACAGATTTTCGCTTTCGCATTGGGAGTGTGACGAAGACGTTCACTGCAACAGTTGTACTTCAATTAGCTGGAGAGAATCGCCTGAATCTAAACGACTACATCGAAGACTGGTTGCCTGGTGTCATTCAAGGAAATGGATATGATGGTAACAAGATTACTATCCGGCATATATTGAACCATACAAGTGGTATCGCTGAATACTCAAGGTCAAAAGACGCTGATTTTACGGATACAAAAAAATCGTATACGGCTGAAGAGTTAGTGAAGATGGGGATTTCTCTACCCCCAGACTTTGAACCAGGAAAGGGCTGGTCTTATTCAAACACAGGATACGTATTACTGGGTATGCTTATTGAAAAAGTAACCAAAAACAGCTATGCGGAAGAGATTGAAAATCGGATTATTGAGCCACTTGAATTGTCGAATACATTCCTACCTGGGAATTCAAGTGTTATTCCAGGCACCAACCATGCCCGTGGATATGACCAACCAGACAGAGCAAGTGAGCTAAAAGACGTTACTTATTATAACCCAAGTGCAGGTAGCTCAGCTGGAGATATGATTTCTACTGCTGACGACTTAAACAAATTCTTCACTTACTTGCTCGGTGGCAAATTACTGAAAGAACAACAACTAAAACAAATGCTTACTACAGTTCCTACAGGAAGAGAAGGAATTGATGGATATGGTCTTGGAATCTATGAAACTAAGCTTCCGAACGGTGTCTCGATATGGGGACACACAGGTGGCATTCTAGGGTTTACTACTCTTGTTGGAGGTACACTTGGAGGCAAGCATACGTTGGTCGTCAATTGGAACAGTTTGGGTAGAGCTGACAGTCCTAATCCTTTTAAAAATATTTTACTTGCTGAATTTAGTAAATAGGAAAAAGGAAAAATTTACCGTAGTTTTCATAGTTAAAAATATACTTTTCTGGTTCAAAAGCCCCACCTTATTTTCGAGAAAAATTTGGGGCTTTTTTTGTTTTGGTGGCGTTTATTCTTCTTAAGTTGGTGGATGTGGGGTAGCACCACATCACCATCAAGCTAAGGTTTTGAAGTACACACTAAATGAAAATTCTCTTTCTCTTCAATTAGTTATTTTGAGAATTCAACTCATTTTTTCTTTTTGGGGGTATTTACCTTTCTTAAGTTGATGGGCATGGGGTATTTCAAAATATTAGCTGGATGAACATGTACGGTGACCTCTACTTAATTATTAGGAAAACATTAGTTTTTAATTGTATACACGCTAATTATGTTGATTTTCCGATGCCCCCATCATAATTAATTTCCTCTTTTTATCAGTATTGGTAGGTAAAGAGGGGGCTAGGCACAAAAACAGGTTGTGGAGAAAGTTTTCTTCACAACCTGAAAGTAAGTTATATATCCAAATATGACCTGTTCTTTTAACTATTAAGTCTTTTATAATCTGTTATAGTCGATATAACTAGAGTCATAATAAATCCACTGCCCTGTCCCAATTCTTAGCCAGCCGTTCTTTTCTTCATATACTGTAACTTTTTCGCCTTTACTTGTCTTTCTAACAATAGAATAGTTTGTACCTGATCCGCTTCGAACATTTACCCCAATACCATTAATTTGAGCCGTTCCAATTACCTTTTCAACACTACCATTTTCAATTACTTGTAGCATATTTAGAATGAATGTTGCTGTTTCACCACGAGTTGTTGTTCCTTTAGGGTCGTATTGATTGTCACCCTTACCTCTTACAATACCTAGGCCATACAGTCTTTGTACATCTTCTTTATATATAATTTGGTCTTTATCTGAGAATGGTAGGTTTACAACTGGTCCCCATATACCTTTATACTGTAAAGCCTTGTTTACAATAATTGCTGATTCTTCTCTTGTAATAGGTGTGTTTGGGTCAAAATAACCATCTCCTCTACCTTGAATGATACCTGCACTTGCAGTACGTTTAATACCATCTCGTAAAGTTGAATTTGCATCGTTTAGGTCTTTAAATGAAGCATCTCCAGCTGGCAGGTTTAGAGATTTAGAGATTAATTGAGCAAATTCGGCTCTTGTTATCGCTCTATTGGGTGCGAAAACTCCGTTTCCTTCCCCTATCATAATACCCCTTCTATTTAACTCTCGAATAGCTTCTTCATACCAACCTCCTGTAATGTCATCTTTTGGTTGATAAAGATTATTATAATACCCCTCAACGCTATTTACGAATACATCCCATTGCCCATTATTAATCATGTTAGCAGGGCAGATTTTACCGCTCCATTTTTGGTGTTTTACAATGTTATTTAACGGTACACCAGTTTCTTTCATTAAATAAGCTACAAGTTTCTTAGCGTTATCTACCGCTTTACTATAGTTTCCGTCACTGTTAACTGCAATTTCAATTGCAATAGATTCTCTATTACCTGGACCATCACCGTCTCCTGCGTGCCATCCGTTCTCGTTTAATGGTAGATGTTGATAAATCTCTTTATCGTCTACTGTAAAATGCCACGATGCAGCTCGGTCTGTGTTCCCTACTGCTTGGTTATATAGGTATTGAGCGTGGTTTCTAGCACCTGCTCCTACACTTGTATTATCAGTCTCATGAATTGTAATATACTTTGGACTCATGTAGTTTTGAGGACGAATATTATCGTTACCTGCTGGAACAATCCATTCAGTGAATGGAACACCGTTTATTGTACTAGAGGTGCTAGGTGATATGGGAGACAGACTACGTTTTGTTCTGTTTGAATTGTTAGGAACAGTTAATGTACCTGTTTCTTCATGAATACCTTCTGAACGTTGAAGACTATCTACTTTCTTATTGTCGACAGTACCTCCACCACGTCCATCTACCTCTTCAAAACTAGCTTCAATACTTTTTAAAGCCTGTTCATCTGTTGTTTGAAGTTGGTCTGTGTTACCTTGCACTTGAAGGCTTGTAGATTGCTTATTGTTTACTGATTGTTGTTCCTCTGCAAACGATACCAATGGTGAAGATATTACCGTTAATCCTGCCGTGAATGCTACTACTTTTTTATTAAATTTAATATTCATTTTGAATTTGGTATATCTCACTATTTTAATAGATATACCTTCCTCCTTGTACTTCTTTTAGTCTAAATAATAGTGTGAATAATAGTTTAAATAATCATAGCCTGACCCTCAAAGATAATGGATTAATTTTCCACTTCATATGATAAACCGAAATCTTTAAGTCCTACTAGATATATGAGTATTTCAGAATTATAACACAGCACGATTGCAAAAATATAATTAAATAACATAAATAATTTTTAATGTATAAAACGATTCTGGTGCAAAAATTCCAAGACTCTTACAAGTAATATCCTAATCTTGAACATACTGATATGTATGACTCTAAAAAAGGTTTTTGATTAGTATAAAAAAGGAAAATCCGTTTAAATGGAGGCATTATCAGCCCGAATTAATCTTATTAACAGTGAGTTTGGTACCTAAGGGACAATTTGAGCTTCCGTAACCTGGTGGTATGCGACTTAAACAACAAAAGTACTTGAATGAAATAATAGAACAAGAGCATTGCCTAATTAAAAAGCAATGCTCTTGTTCTATGCTAGCGTTCAAATATTTTGACACATCTACAAATATTCATTCTGATTAAGGGTGGCACTATCAAATGAAACAATACCGTCATTCTCTTAAGCAATGTGACATAACACAAAGTATGTCTCGCAAAGGAAACTGTTATGACAATACCGTTATTGGAAATTTTTTCGGTATCATGAAATCGAAATTTCTGTATCAAAAAGAATTTGAAAGTATAACACATTTCAAACAAGAATTAGCAAAGTATATAGACTACTATAATCATAAAAGAATAAAGACAAAATTAAAGGGTATGAGCCCGGTACAATACCGGACCTAGAGGCTGCCTAATGAAACGACTTGTCTAACTTTCGGGGGGCACTTCAGGTTTTACCGTACCCATCAAACTAATTAAAATAGGTACACTAAAATGATTAGATACCCTAATTTATTTACACAGGTTAGAAACATCAGGCTATTTTTAAAGACTTTAGGATTATTGAATAAACAGTAAGAAATGGATTAATCCAGTATTTTATTCTTCACTAATAAAAGGAGCAATTATTTTTTTTTCATAAGAAGATAGCACGATATTCGTTGAAGGCGTACCATATTGCATTGTATCATCAATAAATTGCTCTAAACTTTCTACAGAATATGTTGCTATTTTGACAATATAGCTAATTTCCCCTGCTACTCTGTAACATTCAAGTACATCTGGATGGTTATAGCAAAAGTTAGCTAATGATTTACAATCCTTTGTCTTAAACAAAATAAGTGCAGAAATTGGGCGATTCAATTTTTTTAGAGAAACATGTGCATGATATCCTTCAATAATTTGCTGTTCCTCTAACTTCCGTACGCGCTCAGTTACTGATGGAGAAGATAAGTGAACGTATTCTGCTAAATCCTTCATTGAAATTTTTGCATTTGACTGTAATAATTCCACGATTTTTTTATCAATCTGATCCATAAATTATCCAACCTTTTTTTATAAACTAGAATAAATGAAATTCTTTATATAATAAAGCTAAACAATCAAATTTCCTTGTTCAACTTATGTATCAGCCTACTATCTTTATATAAAATTAGGATAGAAGGAGGCGATTTTCAATATGAAAAAGATTTGTTTATTATTAGCTGACGGATTTGAAGCAGTGGAAGCGAGTGTATTTACTGACGTACTAGGCTGGAATAAATGGGAGGGTGATGAGTCCACCGAGGTCGTAACAGTTGGTCTTCGAAATAAATTAACCTGCACCTGGAATTTTACTGTCATACCAGAAAAAACGGTTGATGAAATTCAATTAGACGAGTTTGATGCATTAGCTATTCCAGGGGGATTTGAAGAAGCTGGTTTTTATCAGGATGCATACAGTAATGAATTCTTACATGTTATTCAACATTTCCATGCCAAACAGAAGCCCATTGCCAGTATCTGTGTAGCATCTTTAGCACTCGGTAAAAGCGGAATCCTTACAAATAAAAAAGCCACCACTTACAGTCATCCAACAAGTAAACGAAAAGAGCAGTTAAAGAACTTTGGTGCAATCGTACAAAATGATTTAATTGTTCAGGATGGAAATATTATTACATCTTCAAATCCAGGTACAGCTTTTGATGTTGCCTTTTTATTACTTGAAATACTAACATCTAAACAGAACGCTACACATGTAAAGGATCTTATGGGATTTTAGGAATATCTCATCAATAAATGGGTAATTTGTAAATTTTTAAAGTTTATCATTAGTTATGTGGTAAACATCCATGCTCTAGTTCTATGTGTCGAACCAATGGGAAGTCTATCTTCAAATTCACTACATAAGCAATTATAATAGTATATAGTTTACATATTAGAATATCTAGTAGCAAAAGGAGACAGACAATTCATGTTAGACACGATTTATACACCACTTATTTTAGGTATAGTCTTTCTACTTTTATATTTTACAGGAAAAAGAGAAGATAGAATGATACTCTTCTTATCTTTCATTTTCCTGATCGATTTCGTAAGCCGTGCCATTGAAGAATCTAGTTTTAGAGGTACAAATGTAGATGCATTCTGGAAATTACTGCATATTATGCTGACATTTATCTTATGTGTACTTGTATTCCGTGATTTCCAAAAATCGTGGAAGAAGCGGAAAGAAGCGAAGAAGAAGATATAAAGCGTTGATGTATCTAAAAAGAGAAAGGTATTCCATCCAAAAATATGGAATACCTTTTTTCTGTTACGAATGTGTTTCTATTTTTTGGAACTATACACCGTAAGAAACCCCAGAAAATGCATAATATCTGCATGTATAATATTTTTAAACACTGTCAGCTGCTCCCCCGTAAAGGGGTACAGTTCCCTAAATGTAATTAATCTCGGGTATTTGTCTTTTTAAATTACCTCATGTAATTGCTGTATTTGTTTTTGTGAATAATGTTATTTTACTCCTCTATTCCCTTCTGTTCTAGCGTTCTCCCAAGTCGCATCATCCATGACTATAATAAAGTTATCGGGATCAACGTATAAAGTAACTTCGCAGACTTCTAAAATAGGAGAAAACCTTAACTTTTCTTGAAATAAGAACTCTAGGTACATTTTTGTTTCCACCGCATTGCCTGTATGAATGAATTTATTTTCTTTCACAATATCAACCATCATTTGCATCTATTGTAGTAACTTTTTTATTCGTAAATATAGCCAATTCACATTCTATTCCATAAACGTAGTTATTAATCAAGATTCATTCATAATGTCTCTTACTGCTATGAGTTTATGCTTCTTTTAATCTTTCAAATATAAAAATATTAGTTCCCCTCTTTGGTACAGATACGGAATGTTGTGACCTTTAGTGCCTGCTTCTCTTGATAGGGCATAAATAAGTAATCTTGTAATGTACCTTTAAAGACCTGAACCCCATTTGAGTATGCGATAAATGTTTTATCAAAATTTGACGACGTAAGTGTAGACATTAGGTTTTTCAGCTTATTTGTTCACTCCTGTTTTCCATTCAGATTTTGTAATGGTCCCGTCAAAGTTGTATGTAATCTCTAATTGGTCATAACCACTCTTATAGATATGCTTCGTACTCGTTCCGTTCGGCTCAGTAACATCTGTCCAAGGTAGGTTACTATCATCTATCTCACGAAAGTTCACACCCTCCTTCGCTATTTGTAACATATCCTTACTAGCCCATCTTGAAAGCTTTGGCTTAATTAGTTCTTTGTATGTTTCCTGCGCTTCTGAACTTCCTAGAGAAGTGAGATTCGCATATGCTTTCTTTTCTCGGGCTGCATATTGCTCCTCTTTGAGTGTTTCCTCTTCAGATTTCTCTGGCTCCGTATTTTGAATCGGCGTTTCTTCCTCTTTCTCAACAGGCTTTTTTTCAGCGCTATCTACTTCTCCATATGTTTCTTCAGGTGGATTCTCTATAGCATACAGCTTAGCCTTCAGCTTGTCGTAATCACTTACTAGGTCATCATACTTTTCGACTAATTCCATTGACTTTTCTCGATAAAGTTCTACTTGTGACGATAATCTATCGTTTTTTTGGTTATAACAAGATGTTAACCCAAAGAATAGGAAAACGACTGCCCCATACTTTGCAACTGTCTTTCCTTTAATAGATTGTACTTTCTCAGCAATTGTAGATTTCTCTGATTTCATAATTTGTAATCTTTCCCCCTAGTTACTTAATAATCTATTTATAATAATTTGGTTACATGTAAATTTTTACATGACTAGACATCGGATGTCCAGTTGACTATCCTAGACAATTAGTCCTTTTTTGTTTAAATAAATGATATTTCATTACATCATAGACAACAATATCTTCTTGCTCGTTGTTGCTATCCAGTCACTTATTCATGTGTTACCAATTCTTTATTGATTAGCAATTGCTTATAATTTCTTGGTATTACCCCGCGATAACTTTGTGCATTCAGAAAGAGATTTCTTTTCTCCATTTTCTCTAATTCAGATTGTAATTTATCAAGGTCAACTTGTTTTTCTTCTAATTTTTCATACACTTTATGCTGCATAACCTGAGCAATTTTTTGGAGCTGGTAATATGTATCATTCCAGATATTCGCCCACAGATAGAATTCTTCTCTTGTTTCATCCGTTAAATATGAACTATCCACTAAACAAGGAAGTAGTTCATCTTCACCAACTAAATGATACACGGCACAAGCTGGTTGCTCTCCTTTATCTGATACAAAAATAACAAGACGATCTGTTGTTTGTACATAATGAGAAAATGGTACACCTTCTAATACTACTGGTTCTTCATCAGAAATACGCTGAATGGATACATCAGGAAATGACTCCAGTATGGATTGATTTTGATACAGTTCATTGTAATATTTATGTACTAGGTAAACTATTTCCTGCATATGTTGACATGATGCCTGTAATGTACTCATAAATTCCTCCGTTTTCTTCATTACCATTATTCCTTATATAGATATATAAGTATACTTTGATATAAAAGGTATATCATTGTAAATTTATTCTGCCAATCAGCTTATCTAACCATTTGGTACTTATATAGCACCATCTATTATGTACTTCTGTTACAGTTAGAAAAAAGTAGATTCTTTTCATTTATTACGCCTTATGAAGCAAACTCAATTATTATATATATTATAAGATAGAAAAACAACAGAATTTTCATAAAGAACTCAAAAATTTTATTATTTAGGGAGAACAACATATTCGTAGAAGCAAAATAAATACATTGAGAGTATCTTCCTTTTCTAAAAGTATGTACTAAAAAGGAAAAGAAAGACTAATATGTATTGGTCAATAAGACCTAAATATGTTTACAATCCCACTGTTTTAGAAATGCATCTTTGTAAATTGAGAGGTAAAGGAGAATACAAAATGACAGAAAATCGGGTTAGATTAAATGGAGGTTTTCATAACGATATTTTTCATAACAAAGAGCACAACAGCGTAGTCAGGATTTCCCCAAAAAGTAAAACGAAAGAGATGGTAATGCAAGAAATAGAGTGGATGGGTTTTCTACATGATAAAGGTGTACCTGTTCCAAAGGTTATACTCCCATTAGCATATGAAGGAGAACGAGTTAAGACAAATTTTGAATATATTCCAGGCGATTCAATTGATGTTAAAAATAAATCACACTGGAATGAAGTAACTTTTAAACAATTTGGTAAAAGTTTAGGGAGAATGCATGCAATATCAAAAATTCACAAATTTAAAAGCATACACCGTCCTGCTTGGCGTAATGATAACCCTGATGTCTTTAATATTAGAGAAAATCTAATTCCGTGGATTGGCGAAAAATATGATAAGTTACTTAACAGTCTCACATCCGATAACATAATGCCTGACAATTTCGGCCTTATCCATAATGACTATCATCAGGGGAACTTAATTATGAACAAGAAAGGATTTATAACCATTATTGATTTTGATGAGTGTTCTTACAATTGGTTTGCACAGGATCTTGCAGTAGCTTTCTATCATGCTTATTGGCAGCACGACTCCTTCAATGGCAATACACATACTTTTTGTGATAGTTTTATGCGTAATTTCTTCAAGGGATATACAACGGAAAATAGCCTACATAAGGATACAATCAAACAAATCCCAACCTTCTTGAAATTAAGAGAGATTTATTTGTATCAACTATTTAATCAATCATGGGATACGAATCATTTAGAAGCATGGCAAGAGTACACCATGCAAAATCTAGAAACAAATATTAAAAATGAAACTCCCTATGCTGGTATTCATGATTTTTCTATTTATTTATAATACCCTAATCATATTTCATTTTATCAAAACAGAACATGAAAACGAGTGTTGAACTTCCGCCACAAGTTTTTTCAGTAAAAGTATTAGCAAAAACCTTGTTAGGATTTCTCACTTCTCTTACATACTTACATTTTTATGGGTTTTTTGGAAAATATTTGAAATATAATACAGTTGATTATATTATTATGTGTGTAAGATTTCTAGTTTTGAAAACTTTGAAGTTAATAGGGGGAAACAATAATGAAGTTAGGAAAATTAGCATTAATTGGTGTGTTAACTTTCAGCGGTTTTACTGCAATAGAAATGAGTAAGCCTACCTCACATGCAGCTGCAGCTTACTCAGATCCACTTAATGATGATTGGGGATTTAAAACCATTATGGATTTACAAAATTCAGATGAAAGTACATATCAACCTGATTGGAAGATTGGAAATTTAATTACAGGTGATACATTTTACTTAACACAGCACTTTGGTAGGGAACATTTTGGTGCACAAATGAAAATTTTTAAAGTGCACACAAATGGTACCCTAGAACGATTCCAAACAATAGAACCAGAGTTTATTCCTGGAACAGAAATTTGGCAAACCCCTATCACAGATAGCTATACAAGCGGTACTTATGTCGCTGCAATTAAATATCGTGGTGAATTCACGTATTCAAATCAATTTACAATCAATTAAGGATGTAAACACATAAAAAAAAGCACTTGTAAGAGGGCTTTTATAATTTCTCAATAACTGAAACTACTTAATGCAGTAAAATAATAATTGGATTGGCATCTAATTCTATATTAAGAAGATTCAAATCGCAAGAAGGCACCTTTGGTGCCTTTTCTTTATACAAATTTATAATGTATTATAGATGTTTTATAGTGCTTGAGCGTGATATTATTCAAGTTTTTTCGTAGAGAATGCGTAAATACAAACAAAACCAGTAATACATCTTTTCTGTGCCGTACTGGTTTTGTTTAAGATCATCTTAAATTGTAGCTAGTTCACCGAGATTGCAAATTCCGATTTCGGTGCCCCAGCGAATACGATTGTTCCGTTCTTCGGCAGTTTCACCTTGTTATTGCCACTCACGATGCTAAAGTTGATGCAAACTCCCTTCTCATCATACACCGCAAATGAACCATTTGATGGCAACGTCACGGTCATCCTTTTGTCTGTTGCTGCTTGTGGAATTGTAAACCATTTCGCATGCCCATTTGTATCCAACGTAACTTTGGATGATTGGCCTACATCAATTGGTTTTACATTAGATTCACTTACGTATAACAACCCAACCATCTCCATATATTCATTTCCGCCTTCTGTATAGAAACGCGTTTCCGTCGTATCACGACCATTCATTACGGGAATTTGGATCTGATGCACCGCGGTGTTCGGACCTGTAATTTTTCTGCCATCCCAATAGCCTGCTGGGCCTTCCTTGCGAGTAATTTGTGTACTAAGAAGTTTCGGTTGAACGAGATATTGAATAGAACTAAATTTCTCGTTTATAAGATAGAACTTGACACCTTCCCTCTTTGCCCATGCAGCAGCGGTTTTCTTATATAGCTCGTTGTCTTCTAGTTTCTCAGCTAAATAGTGGGTCATCACACTTTGCCCTAAACCTGAATGAGATTTATATGCGCTCTCCTTCAAATAAGTTCTTCCATTCTTCTCGGTTACGAAGTTGAGCTTGGAGGTACCCTCCTCATTAATAAAACTTCCATCAGCAGTATATACATATTTTTCTTCTCGATTAGATGGTAAGAACAGTTCTCCGTTGTTCGTAATTTCAATTTTAAAATGGGTTTCGCTATTGCCATAAAATCCTGCTTTCTTTGCTACACCTTGAGGCATTTTGACTTTGACCGGCTTGCCAAAGGATTTGTTTGGCTTGATGTCCTTAATAGTACCTTTTTCTTTAAGTCTAGTGAGCATCAATTCAGTTGCCAATAGTTGATTTATAGAGCTCCGACCACCAGATGACAGTACAGCCGCTGCTATTTTCTGTTCTGGTAGCACGACGAGTATAGCATGTTGAAGTGCCGTATCGCCGCCCTTAGCCAAAGCTTTGATCCCATATTCACTAAATGGGTATAGTTTCACACTATCCCAGCCAAGGCCATAGTTAAAAATATTATCTCCATCCCCTGGCCATATTCCTTTTTTATATTCCTCTTGCTCCATTGCCTTGACTACCTTATCAGAGAGGATCCCTTTTCCCTGCCCCATAAATAATTGTGAGAATCGTACCATATCTTCTGCCGTAGAAGATATGCCTCCCGTACCAATTACATTCACCGATTCACTTGGAAGTTGTCCTTGGTACACCGGGAAATATAGTCCAGCCCGATTTTCATCCCTCCATTTGTCCCGCGGCGTTTTCGTATGATTCATCTTTAAAGGCCCTGTAAAGCTTTGATGTAAAAATTCAGTAAAACTAATACCACTAACTCTTTCCACCAAAATTTCGGCCAGCGTAAAACCATCGTTACAATATACCGAGAAAGCGCCAGGGTCCGCCTTCAAGTTTTGATTTGACAGTTGCTGTAACAAGGTATCATGGGCATAGGTATCATTATCGTCAAATAAAAATGCATTACCTAACGTAGAACCTTGCAATCCAGAGGAGTGATTCAATAACATACGCGGTGTAATACGTTTATATCGACCGTCTTTCATCTTAAAATCAGGAACATAGCGGACAACAGGAGCATCCAAATCGACTTTCCCTTCATCGACCAATTTCATTACAGCCGCTGTTGCATACATTTTACTGACTGAACCAATCCCATATTGAGTATCTTTGGTTAGCGGCTTTTCCCCTTCCATATCATTCTTGCCAGCCTGACCCGACAAAATAAGTTTTCCATTATCAATTAGCGCATACTGCACGCTATTCGCTTCATAAGACTTTGTAAGTAGCTCAGCCTTCTCTGCTGCAATCTTCTTCAGTTCCTGACTAGCTACTTCTTCACCAGTTACAACTGTAGTCTCACTTTCAGAAAATGCTTTCGCTCCTGTTGGTAGAATCATAGTTACCGCTAATGCAGTGGCTAACACACCAGTTAGCTTATTTTTCATCACGGAATTACCTCCTTAGATAAGTGACCGTTTTCATCATTTGTTTGATCCACTATGAAAATATGATAAAACTTATCCGTTCTCCCCTTTGACCTACTTGCTAAATTCAGCAAGTAAAATATTTTTAAAAGGATCAGGACTATCAGCTTTAATACTGTTTAAATTGACGGCCAATGTATGCTTGCCTCCAAGTGTGCCCCCAGCAAAAGTTAAAAAACCAGGAATGGTTCCTCCATGCCCCCATATCGATACACCGTTTGAAAGCTTTATTTTGGAAATTCCAAGCCCGTAATCGCCAAGTTCATCTGTTCCTGTAGGGACTGTTGTAAGCATTTGCTTTAGTTGCTCTTCTTTCAGTAATTTGCCCCCAAGTAAATAAGAAAAGAATTTGTTTAAATCATCAGCTGTAGAAATCATATCTCCGGCCGAGCTCCCCATACTTGGGTTATAATAAGTAACATCTTTTGGCTCACTTGCTCCGTCTAATTGAATATATCCACGGGCATGCTTGTTTCCTGGAATGACGCTTGAATTTCCAGGTAAGAATGTATTCGATAATTCAAGTGGTTCAATAATTCGATTTTCAATCTCTTCCGCATAGCTGTTCCCAGTTACTTTTTCAATAAGAATTCCTAGTAATACATATCCTGTATTTGAATACGACCAGCTCTTTCCTGGAGCAAAATCTGGAGGCATGGATATTCCCATCTTTACTAAT